>Ga0256406_1000132_pt1 | contig 141691 bp, 134 predicted proteins | sample RumenRJG_03DNA_FD_185986 | JGI IMG/M metagenome (GOLD analysis project Ga0256406, IMG submission 185986) | Bovine rumen microbial communities from Lethbridge, Alberta, Canada - RJG_03 | ecosystem: Host-associated > Mammals > Digestive system > Stomach > Rumen | place: Canada: Alberta... | reverse complement strand
TTTAAAGTGTGGACGTCTACATTTACGCGACCTGGTACAATCCGGCAGTATCACATTCAGAGCAGATTAGAGTTTTAAATAATCTGCTTTTTTGTTTGCTCTGAATATGATACATGCCTAGATTATTGTAACACACGCTTCCATAAAAAATGATAAAAAATAGCGGAAATCGTTGATTCAGATGCTGCGACAGTACATATGTGGCTTAAAATGGAAAAAGATAAATGAAACAGTAAGCTTACGGGTACTGCCCATACTTATGTACAGAAAAAATAATCGTATAGTTCTTAAAGACAGGTTAATCTAAAGAAAAGAGAAGATTATTCCGAATATCCTGGCTCATCATTGTAGAATACGAGATGAGCTGGGATTATCTCAAGTGTAAATGTCACCTGCCCGAGTTCGTCCTTTAATTTTGCGAGAACTCTTTTCAGGGCTGGTATATAGTCGTCAACGCTCGCAAACTCCGTATTACAGCTGCCTGTAAGAGTGTACGCGTACTCGCCTCCTATCGGGCAGCCAGCGCTGTGACGATATGCCAGCCTTGATGGAGTAATGACTGCAGTAATCCAGACACCGCTTTTATTTTTCTCTTCCTTGCTGATTTTCTGAAAAATTGCAACGAACTTCCCGTAATCCATAATCTGCTGGTTTTCCAGATCAAATCCGGGATTCGTCCCTATGGTAACTGTCCAGTGTATTGAATTGAAATAATCTTTATCCATGCGTTAAGAATAACACATATGCAGTGATTTTCACTATCAATTTCTTTGCTAAAACGGTAGTTTTTGCTACTTGAAACTTTGATAAATCGGTACTATAACTGATTTATCACATTAAAAAAATGGACCTGATTTATATATGTATTGTCCAGAATTCTCCCTTGCTTTTGTGATATCATTTCTATTAGAAACCAGGTGTATTTCTTATTGTTGATAAGATTTCGAAATGATATAATAAGTCTGTGGCGTTTTACAATGCGTAGAGCAGGGAATTACTGCTCACACGACAGTAGATATGAGACATGGAGGTTTTTGTTTCTGTGGAAAAATTAATAGATATCGGAAGCTATCCTGTTTCATATCTTCTGAATATTTTACTAGCTGATAAATCCACAAAGAGGAACATCATCTGGGCGACAGACACCTACGAACAGTTTGGTGAAGGGTTCGGCGACAGGGAGCAGATGAATAAAAGGCGGTTCGGAGGTGCGGACAAAAACCTGGACCTGAATCAGGAACCAGAAGGAGGTCCGCACCTCCAAAGTTATTAAATAATTATGTACAGTTTTTATCCTCAGCGGTCTCAGATACCATATCTTTCAAACGATATGATTTTCCTGTTATCTTTACCACATGTGAGTGATGCAGGATCCTGTTAAGGATTGCATCAGCAACGACTGCATCATAGAATAGATTATTATTCGCATAATTATTAGCTGGGAGAAATATTGACTTCCGCGCAAAAACTTCTTATACTAATCTATACATTACTAATGTTAAGATTAATAAATATCCTGGAGGCGCATGATTGTGTTTATTGGGCGTGAGACAGAACTGAAAAAATTAAACAGTATGTATGCATCAAAAGATTTCCAGATGCTTGTTCTGTATGGCAGGAGAAGAATAGGGAAGACCACTCTTTTGAATGAATTTTCCAAAGATAAGGATCCTATTTACTATACTGGGGTGGAAAGCAAGGATGAGGAGAATCTTAAGGGGCTTGGAAGAACGGCATTCGCTTATTATACGGGGAGCAGTGCCGGCATGGCATTTTCTTCATACAGCGACATCTTTGATTACATGACGACAGAGATTCAGAAGAGAGGAAATGATAAACGCCAACTGATAATTTTGGACGAGTATCCATATATGGCAGCAAGCGCAAAGGAGCTGTCCTCTGAGCTGCAGCGCATTATTGATAATGAATGGAGTCATATGAATATCATGTTGATATTATGCGGCTCCTCAATTACTTTTATGGAGGAAGATGTCCTCGGTGCCAGGTCGCCGCTTTTTGGAAGACGGACAGCGCAGATGGACCTGATGCCGTTTGATTACCGGGTATCGGCACGTTTTGTCCCACAGTATTCATCAGAGGATAAGGCTGTCTGTTATGGTGTAACAGGTGGTGTGGCAAAATATCTGTCGATGTTTGATCCGCAGAAATCTCTTGATGAAAATATAATTGAACAGTTTTTTGACTCAGCCGGTTATTTTTATGAGGAGCCTGAAAATATGCTCCGACAGGAATTCAGGGACACGTCGCTGTACTTTGCAATACTCCATGCAATAGGAAGTGGCAGCACTCAGGTGAGTGAGATTTCGGGCAGGACAGGGTTTGGATCGGAAAAAGTGGTGCAGGCGCTGCATCACCTTGAGGCAGTAAGAATAGTCAAAAGAGATGTTCCAATATTGAATGAGAAAAATAAAAGGCTCAGTCAGTATGTGCTTCGTGATGGCATGTTCCGTTTTTGGTTTAGATTCGTTCCGAGAGGTATAAATGCTATTGAGCGTGGGTTTGGAAAGCAGTATTATGAAAGCACGGTCCGTCCATTTTTACATGAATACATGGGAGCTGTATTTGAGACCATTTGTCAGGATTATATAGCACTTTGCGGCATGACCGGCAGCTATGGCTTTTTTGTCACTCGAATAGGAAAATGGCGCGGCACGGATCCAGTCAAAAAAGAGCCTACAGATATCGATGTAGTGGGGTTAAGTGATATAGAGAAAAAGGCTGTCATTGGTGAATGTAAATTAAAAAATGAAACCGTTGGGCGCCAGGAATATCAAACCCTGCATGATCGTGCCAGATTGGTGAATCCGTATCATGTGGAAAAATATCTGCTGTTCTCCCTGTCTGGGTTTTCTGACTGGCTTACAACTCATGCGGCTTCTGATTCGACGCTGGAGCTGGTATCTATAGATGATTTGTACAATGGTCTTATTTCAGGCAAAGAAACTTGAGTGGAGGCAGGAGAGGATATGAGGAATGAGGAGGACTTGTAAATAGTTTGGGATGATGCTGGCAACGTTTGCACCTTGTATTTTTATATGATTCCGGCTAAAATATAATTACATTATGAGATAGCCGAAAAGGATGATGACATGAGTTATATAAAAAGAAATCTGGAAAAAGTAGTCAGTCAGGTCACAAAGGAATATCCAGTGGTTCTGGTTACCGGTCCAAGGCAGGTGGGAAAGACTACGATGCTAAAAAAGCTGATGGAGGGAACGGACAGGGGGTATGTCACGCTTGATGATTTAAATGAACGATCTCTTGCCAAGTCTGATCCAGAATTATTCCTGCAGCTGCACAAGCCACCAGTGCTGATTGATGAAGTCCAGTATGCACCGGAATTGTTTTCTTATATAAAATTAAACGCAGATAAAAGTCATGAGCCGGGAGCTTTTTGGCTGACTGGTTCTCAGGTGTACAAATTAATGCGCGGTGTACAGGAGTCACTGGCAGGAAGGGTTGCTGTTCTGTCTCTCACGTCCTTGTCACAGGCTGAAATGTCTGGAGAGGAAATGGAGCCATTTACCGTAGACATGGAAGCTTTAGCTGCAAGAAAAAATGTCAGAACAGCGACTGACGCGGAGGGCATTTTTGAACGTATTTACAAAGGCTCTATGCCCGCAATAGTCAGTGGCGAAAACAGCAACAGCCAGATATATTACAGCAGCTATCTGTCTACATATATAGAGCGTGATGTGAGAGAATTGTCGGATGCTATTGATTCGCTTAAATTTCTCAGATTTATCACGGCTGTGGCGGCCAGATGCAGTCAAATGGTGAATGTGGCCGAAATTGCGCGGGACGCTGATATTAATCAGAAACAGGCGAAAGACTGGCTTGGGATTTTGGAAACGCTTGGAATTATTTTTTACCTGCATCCGTATTCCAATAATCTTTTAAAACGTCTTGTAAAGACTCCGAAGCTGTACTTTTATGATACTGGATTGGTATGCTATCTGACTAAATGGAGCAGTGCGCAGACCCTGGAAAGCGGTGCTATGAATGGCGCTGTTTTAGAAAATTATGTCGTAGCAGAAATCAGGAAAACCTATCTCAACTGCGGTAAAGAGCCATTCATGTATTACTATCGTGATAAGGACGCAAGGGAGATAGACATTGTTCTGGAGCACGATGGAGTCCTGAATCCGATTGAGATAAAAAAGACCTCAAATCCAGGGACAGAGCTTACAAAGGTTTTCGAGGTATTAGATAAGTCATCGACTCCACGCTCCAAGGGGGCAATCATATGCATGAAACCTGAGCTTGGAGCAATTGACCGAGACAATTATATCGTGCCGGTTTGGATGATCTGACTTTGTGATGTTTTTGCTTCCGATGGTAAGAGATGCTCTCAAAGAAATGTCTAAGACTCAGAACGATAGGCAGCTTCATTTGCCCACTCTACAACGTGAAAGGAATCTACACAGCGGGGCGCAGTTAGGAAGATATTTTTCTATGCACTGGTCAATCAATCTGGTTCCACCGCCGGTGACAACTTTTATAGATGACCGCTGCTCTGAAGTAAGGCTTTCCAGAAACTTTGAGAAGATCTCTTTCCCATGCTTGTTGCTGGCCCAGACGACGGTGTTGGTATCGTGATTCACTATAACGGTGATGTACTTGTGACCCTTACGGTAGCTGGTTTCATCGATACCAATGTTGATTTATCGGACGTATACGGATTGTAAGTTTCTTAACACCGTATGTATCTTCAGAAAAATCGGCTCCTTGTACAACTGCCCCCTTGACACCAAGGATATTTTTTAATAATGTATTAGTTGAGGTCATTGATTACTCCCTTTTGTATTTTTTCGACAACTATACATTACGCGAAATCGATGACCTTTTCAATTGTAATTTATGGTAGGTGGAGGCTATTTCCTACCCACACATGTGCACGAAGCCTCTTATTAAAGGACAATAAAATGCTTTTATATTCCACAACCTTAGATATAAACAAAACCCTTACCAAGTCTGACTTTATCAACCTCATCGTCGAATGGAATAACACGTCCTCAAGGGAAGAGAATAAAATCCCTGGCGTGGTGTGGAACGGTGAGGAAAGTGTCAGATTTGGGAATGACAAGCTTTGGCTTGCGATTGAAGAGCTGTCGGATGAGGATATCTGTGCTGCGCGGTATGAGAAGAAGGCTGATGATGGTGCGGTTTGGGATACCGACTATATCATGAACTTTCGTGACATGAAGATGTCTGTCCAGCTGGAGCGGAGCTACACTGAGGGTGCACTGATGCAGAATCTGGCATTCAATACGCCGCATTTTATCTCGCTGCTTATTGACAAGGGCTATGTCGAGAATGACAACAATATCCCTGTTCTTCACAAGGCGATTCCGGCTGACTGCGAAAGCATCGATTTGATCGGGAATGTGATCAAGGGGAAAAGCAGATATCACCTGCCGATTGTCTATGTGTCGAAGAAAGAGGATGGTTCTGAGCCGTTTAGTGTGTCCTGGCTCTGCAGCAGGCTGAAGGGGATTGCCCATATTTTTGTACAGGAAAAATATGATGACAACATGCTCTTTATGGAGCGCTGCGATGGACAAATACCGACAGATGGCGGCGTGGGCGTTTATTTTTCCAATGATACAAGCAGGATGATTGAGTACAAGCGAGATGGGCTGTTGGATGATGTCGCACGGGTTGTAATAAATTATTCGAACAGGCTGATGGTGCCGACTCTGTACACATGGTCAGGTGTGAACAATGCCATTCTGCTTGAGGATATGGACAAGCAGATTGAAAAAATAAAAATGGCCGAGAGCGCGTGGGGTAAAGCGAAGGAAGCAATAAAGGAGAACGACGCTATTTTTGCCGAGGTGGATAGTGATCTCGATAATCTCAAGAAGAAGGTTCAGGAGCTGACTCATGAAAACGAGGCTCTTAAGGCTGAAAATCAGGGCATCAGAAAGCACAGCATTTCTGTTAATGCCGAGCCTGTTCTGGTTAAGGGAAGTGAATGTGACCTTTATCCTGGTGAGATAAAGGAGATGGTGCTTGACCTTGTTTCTGACGGCATCAAAAACACGAATGACAAATCAAGGCGGCAGGATGTCTATAATGATGTGCTGAACGCTAATGATTACCAGAATGTGCGCAAGAAGAGAGAAAAGGAGATCAAGGACCTGTTCAAGGGTTATAAATCGCTGAACTCTGAAATGCGCAAGAAGCTGGAAAAATATGGCTTCACTATCACTGAGGAGGGAAAGCATTACCGTCTCACTTATCACGGTGATCACAGGTACAGCACAACGATTGCAAAGACCGGCAGCGATAACCGTGAGGGCATGAACATCGCGACAGAGATTCTGCGGGATATGATGTGACATGTGAACCAGAGAAGTGCCAGTATGATGAAGTCCTGTTTGAGTATGTGGGTTACTACAAAAAATGAACTTTTGAATTATATCAGGATTCGACACGAAATAATACATATGAACGTAATATGGAAAATATCCGTGGACGTATGATGACTAATCCTGTCTCACAAATTGTATACTATGACTATTATGGTCTATGCAGAAGAAGACAGGCTAAAAGAATAATGAGATCAGGTTTGCCAGAATGCAATGATGACGAATTCAGTGCAAATAACATGATTGCCATTTTGAAGCATGATTATAAAAAAGATGAAACTGAAAAGATTATATTTTTTCTTGACCAGGCAATGAAATGGTTTAATAAAGCAGATAAATTGACAGACGACGATATATTGTGGAAATCATATATTTCATATAATAAAGTGCGAACCAAGATTCAAAGATTACTGATATTAAAAGATACCAGTGATCAAAGTATGACTGTAATAAAACAGGACTTAAAGTGCGCACTTGATGCGAGAATGGCAGTATGTATTTTGTACGGGGAAGAAGATAATTATCTTTCTCAAAAATTCAGTGGTGAATATAAATATACAGAGGAACTCTTTAATAATTTCATGATTGTAGAAGATACTGTGAAAATGTCATAACTCTAATTTTTTATTATGGCAGCGCTCTGATTGATATGATTGACAAGAATAGATGCAGCAGAGTCTGAATAGATTATCCATGAGTCAGTGGAGTAGCTCAAGCCAAGGCTTTGTGAAGATGGCGTCTGGTACGCCGATTACGTCCGCCTGAGGTGCAAGGCAGGAAAATGAAAACTGTCTATTAATAATTCCTGTCATGTAAGTCGTGATTATGTTAGAATGGAATACGAAAAATACTTTTGTTTGCAGGAGAAATAATACATGAGTGATGAATATAATCCACCTTTTCAGGTTACTGAAATGATTACAAATCTGACTATTGAAATCGGGCAATACGTCGGGTCTATTACTGCATTTGAGAAAATTCATCCGAATCCTGTACTCAGAAGAGAAAATCGGATTCGCTCTATTCACTCTTCTCTTGCAATTGAACAAAATACCTTGACGCTGGAGCAGGTTACTGATGTTATTGATGGTAAAAGGGTACTTGGTCCTCCACAGGATATTCGTGAGGTTAAGAATGCCTATGAAGTTTATGATGTTGTAGCATCCTTTGATCCATACAGTGTTAAGGATCTGCTTCACGCACACAGAATTATGATGAATGGGCTGGTAAAAGAAGCTGGTGTGTTCAGATCTGGAAATGTAGGTGTTTATGCTGGTACGCAGCTGATTCATGCTGGAACTCCGGCTAAATATGTGCCGGAATTGATGGAACAGCTATTTTCATGGTTAAAAAAATCAAAATACCATCCGCTAATTAAAAGCTGTGTTTTTCATTATGAGTTCGAGTTCATTCATCCATTCGCAGATGGAAATGGAAGAATGGGAAGACTATGGCAGTCGCTCATTCTCCAAAAATGGCAGCCTATTTTTGCCTGGCTTCCAATTGAGACATTGGTTCATGAAAATCAGGAAGAGTATTATCGCGTCCTTCAGCTGGCAGATAATGCTGGGGAATCAACTGTCTTTGTGGAGTTTTTGCTTAGAATGATAAGAGATGCTCTCAAAGAAATGTCTAAGACTCAGAACGATAGGCAGAATGTCGGAACAAATGTCGGTGTAAATGTCGGTACAAATGTCGGTACAAATGAGGAGAAAATTCTGCTTTTACTGAAGCAGGATGGCACATTGACTGCAAAAATGCTTGCAGGAACACTTGGGATTACGCAGCGACAGGTAGAGAGAATGATTGCAAAGCTGAAAAGCGAAGGACTATTGGCTCGTCACGGTGCAAGTAAAAATGGTTTCTGGGAAGTTTTGAATCACTGATATATAAATGTTGGAGGAATTACCAGATGATTTGGTTTACGGCTGACCTGCATTTCGGGCATGAGTCCGTGATAAAGATGCAGAACAGGTAAAACAGTGGGCAGATCAGACTCCGGTCAGTATCACTTCGCGTGAGAATCTGTATATCCCGGGTGTCTGGACTGCGGAGCCGGTATCGCTTGGAAGATTTGAAGAGGAGCATCCCGACAGGAAACTCATCGTATATGATTCTCTTGAAAACAAAGAGCTTACAGAATATCATGATGAAGAGACCTTAAAGAGGAAGATAAAAGATGCACATTCTATCAGGTGATTCCCTTATTTTTTGATGATTCCCTTAAAATACGACAAGAAATAAGGGAAAAGGGAGGACTAGAAATGAAAAGACATGTAAAAACTGTGATTTTACTGATTGTTATCTGCATAATTGCTGTTGTCGGTATTTTTCTCATGCGGGGTAAAGAGGAGAAGAAAACTGATGACACTGCAAAGAGCACAGTGACAGAAAAGAAATCAACTGATCAGAAGAAAAAGGCTGAAGAGGAGAAAAAGCCTTCGCTTATTGATGCTGATGGTGAAACGCTTCAGAGTCGTATAAAGGTGCCTGAAGGGTATGAGCGCACAAAGGAAAAGGATGGCAGCCTTGGTGATTTTTTGAGAAATTACAAGCTCATGCCTGATGGCAGTCCAGTGCTTCTTTACAATGGTCAGAAGAAGGCTCATGATTCTGCTGTGTGCGTTTTTGCTATGCATCTCGGAGATAAGGATCTGCAGCAATGCGCCGATTCTGTTATTCGTGTGTATGCGGAATATCTGAGGGCATCAGGGAAGGAAGACAAGATTGCGTTTCATTTTGTAAATGGATTCCTGTGTGACTGGCCTGACTATAAGAGCGGTAAGCGGATTTCTGTGAATGGTAATCAGGTGACCTGGGCTAATAGTGGCAAAGCGTCGGGTTCGGACGAGGCATTTGAGGGATATCTGGATACAGTCTTTACTTTTGCAAGTACATTGTCACTTGAAAAGGAGTCATCTCCGATAGATATCTCGGATATTAGGATTGGGGATATTTTTATCAGAGGTGGTTCCCCTGGACATGTGGTCATGGTTGTTGATACCTGTGAACGTGATGGAAAGAAGGCTTTTCTTCTGGCACAGGGCTATATGCCTGCCCAGCAGTTTCACGTCCTGAAAAATGACCTGCATGAAGATGATCCCTGGTACTATCAGGACGAGGTGACATATCCGTTTCATACGCCGGAGTACACCTTTGATGAGGGGAGTCTGATGCGGTCGGGGTATCTGGAATAACATTTATCTTTCCGTAGCAAATCCCGTTTTCGGACGTATGGTAAGGTAATGTGAAAGAGTGCATGGAATTACGGACTGGAAGGCAAAAACTGGCCTGAGTCCGTAAACAGAGGAAAAAAATTACGGACTGGAAAGCAAAAACTAGTCTGAGTCCGTAAATTTCTGGTTCCGCGTTGCTTTTGAAAATGGGAGACATAAAAACAGGGCCCCGCGGGGCCCTGCGTATTTCTATATGGAAATCAGTGGTAGGAGAGTGGATTACTTTCCGAAATATCTCTTTAAGAGACCAGCGAAAGCCTTACCATGTCTGGCCTCATCACGAGCCATCTCATGAACAGTATCATGGATTGCATCGAGATTTAAAGCCTTGGCGCGCTTAGCCAGATCAGTCTTTCCAGCAGTGGCGCCGTTCTCAGCCTCAACTCTTACACGGAGATTCTGCTCTGTAGAAGGAGAAACCACCTCGCCGAGAAGCTCAGCGAACTTAGCTGCATGCTCAGCCTCTTCATGAGCAGCCTTCTCATAGTAAAGACCGATCTCAGGATATCCCTCGCGGAAAGCAGCGCGGCTCATAGCAAGATACATACCAACCTCTGAGCACTCACCCTCGAAGTTAGCACGAAGGTCAGCCTTGATATCATCCGGGACATCCTTGGCTACACCGATTACGTGCTCAGAAGCCCAGGTCATTTCTCCATCCTGCTTTATGAATTTCTCTGCTGGTGCCTTACATACAGGACACTGCTTTGGTGGCTCTTCGCCCTCATAAACATAGCCGCAAACACTGCATACCCATTTTGCCATAATGTTACCTCCTGGTTAATTAAAAATATTTACACATCTTTGTTACCTTATATCATATCACTCCGAATAGGAGAGTAGATATCATGCACTTTCCTCTGACTGCTTCGAAGCACAGTCACTGCAGATTCCCTGAATGATCACATTCGTGATATCAAAGTCAGGATCATTCTCTGGCTGAAACAGACCCTTAGGAAGAGGATGGTCCCCAATCTTCCCGCATACCGAACAGCATACATGGATGTGAGGATGATTGTTCCCATCGAAATGCTCCTTGCCATTCTGGGTGAAGGAGATGATGGAACCTTCATCTGCAAGCTCTTTCAGATTACGATATACTGTACCAAGACTGATACTCGGTATCTCATTCCTGACTGAGCTGTAAACCATTTCTGCTGTAGGGTGATCTGTTCTGCTCTCGAGATCATCAAGGATGCATTGCCGTCGTTTTGAAAATCTCTTCACTGTTGGTCACTCCTTATCAGTAATGATTATCATTACTGTTTATGCTTTTATCTTACTCTTTTTTTTCTGAAAGTCAAGATGAAAATTGTACATTTACGGATACTTTCAGAAGTTGACGAAGATGTCTTTTCATTTTATAATCGTAATATTGAAAAGGAGATTTTTATGTTTAGAAAAATGCGCCGTTTCAGGCAGCAGATCAGTGATGAGGAGTGTGTAAAGATACTAAAGGAACAGCCAAGAGGAGTTCTTTCTATGATAGGTGATGACGGTTATCCATATGGGATTCCAATGGATCACTGGTACTGTAAGGATGACGGACATCTGTATTTTCACTGTGCAAAGGAAGGACACAAGCTCGATGCTATAAGGGCAAATGACAAGGTGAGCTACTGCGTCTATGATCAGGGCTACAGGAAGGACGGAGAGTGGGCTCTTAATATCAATAGTGTCGTGATCTTCGGCCGGATGCATGAGGTGACAGACGAGGATAAAAAGAGAGCGATCTGTACGAACCTGGTGAAAAAATTTACCGATGATAATGAGTATCTGCAGCATGAGCTCGAGCATGCGTTTCCACGAGTAAACTGTCTTGAACTCGTGCCGGAGCATATGACCGGAAAGCTGGTAAATGAATCATGAAGCTCATTAGAGATCACGTACGTGAGACATTCAGAAAATATACAGAAGCCTATGATTCATCAGATCCGAAGATCAATCTTAAGATAATACACACCTATCATGTAGCAGAAGATGCTGATGAGATTGCAAGGTCGCTTCGTCTGTCAGATTCAGACACTGATCTGGCATGGCTTCTCGGGATGCTTCACGACCTGGGCAGATTCGAGCAGATCAGGAGATACGGGACATTCAATGATGCGAGGTCGATGTCGCATGCACATCTGTCATGTGAGGTGCTGTTTCCTGATTTTTACAATGTGGATCAGAAGTTCTTTGATGAGATGCCAAATGGCCGGTTCGGGCAGATAACGGACTTTATCGAAGAAGGGACAGAAGAGGATTATGACCTGATAAGGACTGCAATCTGGAATCATTCTGAATACCGGATCCCTGATGATCTCGATGAGCGGCATACGATGTTCTGCAATATCATAAGAGATGCTGACAAAGTCGATATATTCAGGGTAAATGTAGAGGAATCCATTGAGGATATTTACAATGTATCTGAGAATCAGCTGAAGGATGCTTGTGTATCTGATCAGGCAGTTGATGCAATAAGGAAGCATATCTGCGTGAAGCGAAGAGCGGACTATAAGCCGACATCTGTTGATCATGTGATAAGCCACTGCTGTCTGGCGTTTGAACTCGTGTATCCGATGAGTTGTGAGATTACGAAGAGACAGGGATATCTGCAGAAGCTTGTTTCTTTTCAGAGCAATAATCAGAAGACTCAGAGTGCAATGGAGCTTCTGAAAAAAGAACTTTACAATGTTTTTGAAAAAAATTAACTGTCCACGGCCTGTCATAATCACTGATTCCCAGGAGGAAATCGATAAAGCTTCAGAGGAAGGCATAGCTGTAATAGGATACGAGCATGATGGTATCAGGCTTCGGACGGATTTTATCATTACATCTCCTGATGCTCTTTACGATGATTATATAAAAGAAGTACATGACTTGTATTACAGGATCCCAAGGGTTATTCTGGAGACAGGGCGGACAGTAATAAAGCAGATGGATCCGGAAAATGATGTTCTGAAGCTTTTTGATCTGTATGACAAGCCAGGAGTGACGGAGTTCATGGAGCCGCTGTATCCGTATCTCGAGGAGAAGGCATACGAGCAGGATTACTTCGACAATATATACAGATTCTATGATTTCGGAATGTGGAATGTATTTCTGAAATCAGATGGCAGACTGATCGGCAGATGCGGACTGGAGTATAAGGCTTTGCCGGTCATAAAGTCGGAAAAAACCGTAGACGAGGCAGTATTGCATAGTGATGATAACTGGCTTGAACTGGGCTATGTGACAGATCCTGATCTATGGCATCAGGGATATGGACTCGAGACTACCAGAGCAGTTCTGGAACTGGCACGCAGCAAGGGACATCATCAGTTTTTCGCACAGATTGCGCCTTTAAATAAAGCATCTGCTGCACTTGCGCAGAAACTGGGATTTAATGAGGCGGGAGAGATACCGGATGCAGGTGAGAACCTGTGGATTCTAAAGGAGGAAGCATAATGAGGATTGGAGCACTTGAAGCAGGCGGGACCAAGATGGTCTGCGCAATTGGAGATGAGACAGGAAAGATCTATGAGCAGGAGTCTTTTCCAACTGTGACACCGGAAGAGACGCTGCCACAGCTACTGGATTATTTCAAAGGAAAAAAAATCGAAGCCCTGGGTATAGCGTGTTTCGGACCGATTGATCTTGACAGGGATTCAGATACCTATGGATATATCACGACAACACCAAAGACAGCGTGGATGAACACCGATATCGCCGGATATTTTGCCAATTGTCTGAATGTGCCAGTCGGATTCGATACAGATGTGAATGGCTCACTGCTTGGTGAAGTGACATATGGTCAGGCAAAAGGCCTGGGAGACGCTGTATACTACACTATAGGAACAGGAGTCGGTGCAGGTGTGATGAGTGGAGGAAAGCTGGTGCATGGGGCCATGCATCCTGAAGCGGGTCACATGCTTCTTAGAGTGAGAGAAGATGATCCGATGCCTGAAGGAATATGTCCGTTCCATGGAGCCTGTCTCGAGGGTATGGCAGCAGGACCTTCAATAGAGAAAAGATGGGGAAAGAAGGCAATAGAGATGAAGGATGATGCAAGGGTCTGGGACCTTGAGGCATATTATCTGGCACAGTGTATGGTGACGACTACACTCATGCTATCACCGAAGATCATCATTCTGGGTGGCGGAGTCATGCATCAGACACAGCTCTTCCCTTTAGTAAGAGAGAAGACGAGGGAGCTGCTGAATGGCTACATAAAAAATGATACAGTAAGAGACATGGATCACTACATTGTTCCGGCAAGTCTTCACGATGACCAGGGAATCATGGGCTGTCTGAAGCTGGGCTTTGATGCAGTCTGATCTTTAGATAAGTGGGGACAAGGGGACGGTTCTCCTGTCCTGCCCTTGTCTTTAATTATGAGTGTGTTATAATATCAAAGTTGTATTTTGGAAAGGAAAGGAGAAGAACGGTGTGTTTAATATACCGTTCAATTAACAGACGTGAGTAGTAAGAAGAGGGCCAGTTTTACAGGAAAACTCGGCTTCGTGCTGTCAGCAGCAGGGGCTTCAGTGGGATTAGGAAATATCTGGAGATTCCCGTATCTGTGTGCGAAGTATGGCGGTGGAACATATCTGATCTGCTATATCATCCTTGCGGCAACGTTCGGATATACGATGATCATGGCGGAGACGGCAATTGGCCGGATGAGCCAGAAGAGTCCGGTAGGAGCATTCAATCATTTCACGAAGAAAAAAGGATATCGTCTCGGAGGCTGGATCAATGCGATAGTCCCGATGCTTATTGTGCCGTATTATTCAGTAATCGGTGGATGGGTCATCAAGTACATGGTGGACTATATCACAAAGCCGGCGAAGGATATCGCAGTAGATGGGTATTTCAGCAGCTTCATCAGCGGAGTATCGCCTGAGGTATGGTTCATAGTTTTTGTACTGCTTACGACTGTAATCGTCTACATGGGAGTGCAGGGTGGAATCGAGAGAGTATCGAAGATCCTGATGCCGATCCTCGTAGTTCTGGCTTTTATCATCTGTATCTATACAATGACAAGACCAGGAGCTGGTGCAGGAATAAAGTACCTGCTAGTGCCTAGCACAGAGCGTTTCTCATGGATGACAGTAGTTACAGCGATGCAGCAGATGTTCTATTCGCTGTCTATCGCAATGGGAATCCTGATCACGTTCGGCAGCTATATGAAAAAGGATGTGTCAATTGAGGAAAGCACTGATCAGGTCGAGATATTCGATACCCTGATTGCATTCATTGCAGGTCTCATGATAATTCCTGCAGTATTCGCATTTTCAGGAGCAGACGCAGGCAAGAACCTTGACGCAGGTCCGTCACTTATGTTTATCACGATGCCGAAGACCTTCGCATCATTCCCTGGTGGAAGAGTATTCGGGCTGCTGTTCTTCATGCTGGTGCTCTTTGCAGCTCTTACATCATCAATAGCGTTGATGGAGTCAGCAGTATCAACAATTGAGGATGAGCTGGGCTGGTCAAGAAAAAAAGCAACGATTGTGATCGGAGCTATAATGCTGGGCCTTGGAACACTTTCAGCTCTTGGCTACGGAATCCTTGCAAATGTAAAGATAATAGGAATGCAGTTCCTTGATTTCTTCGATTTCATCACGAACTCAGTCATGATGCCGCTTGCAGCAATTGCGACCTGCCTCTTGGTGTCGAAGGTCATAGGACTTGATAAAATAGATGAGGAAGTGACGCTTGGCGGAGCGAAGTTCGTAAGAAAGAAGATCTTCCACTTCATGATCAGGTGGCTCTGCCCGCTGTTCTGCCTGATCATATTAGTTTCAGCAGTAGCAAATGCTTTCGGTATAATTCATTTATAAGATTAAGAGGCAGGCGATTCTGCTGATGGCCCAAAACATTCAGGCCGGTTTTGGGCCGTCAGGCAGAATCTCAAGCCTGGTACGTTATAGAAAGGTATGTATGCATAAAGAATTCCTAATGGGAAACGAGGCTATTGCCCTTGGTGCCCTTGCAGCCGGTGTAGATGCGGCTTCTGGGTATCCGGGGACTCCGTCTACGGAGATCCTTGAGACGATAGCAAAGAAAAATCCCGGCGATGTATATGTGGAGTGGTCTGTTAATGAAAAGGCAGGCCTTGAGATGGCGGCTGGAGCCTCACTTGCGGGTGCAAGGTCTCTTGTCACTATGAAGCAGGTAGGACTCAATGTCGCTTCAGACCCTCTGATGAGCCTTGAGTATATCGGTGTCAAAGGTGGAATGGTGATCGTAGTAGCTGATGATCCGGGCCCGATATCGAGCCAGACTGAGCAGGATACGAGAACCTTCGGTATGTATTCGAAGGTGCCTGTATTCGATCCGTCATCGGTGCATGAAGCCTATGAGATGATACAGGAGGCCTTTGACTTTTCAGAGAAATATCATACTCCAGTATTTTTCAGACCTACGACGAGAGTCGATCATGGCTATGAATCGATAGATGTAAAAGAACCTTCTGAGTATTATCAGACAAAGCCAGAAGGATTCGTAAAAGACTCTTCGAAGTGGGTTATTTTCCCGAGATTATCTGTAAAGAATCATGCTCTTATAGAGAAGAGAAATGCAGACCTGACTAAGGTATTCTCAGAATATAAGAGAAACTTCGTTAAAAAAGGGATAGGGAATAGGAAAAAGGGGATAGCTACTCATGGAATCAACTATGAGTACACTCTTGATGCGATTGGAGATAGTGAAGCCCCAGATATATTAAGGGTTGCAACTCCGTTTCCATTCCCTGAAGAACTGGCTGTTGAATTCCTGAAGGACAAAGAAGAGGTTCTCTGTATCGAGGAGCTTGATCCTGTGATCGAGAGAAATCTTATTTTTATCTGTGGTAAATACGGACTCAATGTAAAGATACGTGGAAAGCTCACAGGTGATGTGAAACCATCTGGCGAGAACTCAGTTGATTCTGTAAAGGAAGATATTGCGAAGTTCCTGGGAACCAGCGCAGCTTCTGATGAAGCCAAGCGAGATGATCCTCCTGAGCTTGCAGTCAGACCTCCTGTGCTCTGTGCAGGCTGTCCGCATCGTGCCAGCTTCTATGCTGTAAAGCAGGCTATGAAGGACAGGAAGACCATATACTGCGGAGATATAGGATGCTATACTCTCGGCAATGCTCATCCTCTTGATATGACAGATACGTGTCTGTGCATGGGTGCAGGCATCAACATGGCTCAGGGCCTTAACCGTATTGAGCCTGACACGAAGGCGTTTGCATTTGTCGGAGACTCGACATTTTTCGCATCAGGAATCACAGGAACAATCAATGCTTTCTACAATCAGGCCGATATGACTCTTGTCGTTCTTGATAATTCAACGACTGCCATGACTGGTCATCAGCCGCATCCGGGTACAGGACATACCCTGATGGGAGATGTCGTAGACAAGGTAAGCATTGAGAAGATACTCCGTGCAATCGGACTCACGACAGTAGAGACTGTGGATCCGCTTGACTTCGACACAGCGGTTGAGACTGTAAAGAGAGTAGCTGATGAACCAGGTATCAAGGCTATCATCTTCAAGTCGCCTTGTATTGTGAAATTCAAGCCGAAGTCAGGACAGTCTCATATTGATCCTGAAAAGTGCATCGGATGTAAGAGATGTATCAATGAGCTCGGCTGTCCGGCACTTATTTTTAAAGGTGGCAAGGCTTCAATCGATGAGACTCTCTGCACCGGATGTACTCTCTGTGAGCAGATCTGCCCGGTACAGGCAATAAGCGGAGGTGGACACAATGAGTAAGAGCATTATCCTCTGCGGAGTCGGAGGTCAGGGAACCATACTGGCGAGCAAGCTCATAGCTGCAGCTGCAATGAAGCGCGGGATGCACGTTGAGACGGCTGAGACTATCGGAATGGCACAGCGTGGTGGTTCGGTTTTCTCTCATGTAAAGATTGGTGACGGCATCAACGGACCCCTTATCGGAAAGGGCCAGGCAGATCTGATCATCGCTTTTGAACCAGGTGAGGCAGTACGTCAACTTCCTTTCCTTAAGAAGGACGGAGCTGTTGTAGTGAGTCGCAGACCGGTAGAACCTGTATCTGCGATGATTGGAATAGCAGAATACAATGACCAGGCTCAGATAGATTATCTGAAAAAAGAAGTAGCTAATCTCACGGTAATAGAAACCGATGAAGCGCTTGAGAAAATTGGTAATTCAAAAGTCTTAAATGTCCTTCTGCTTGGAGCTGCAGTACGCTCAGGAGAACTGGGACTTGAGACAGACGATATTGAGACGGCAATACATGACAGGCTTCCGGAGAAGCTCTGGGAAGTCAATGAGAGGGCATTAAACTATGGAAATTAATGATGAGCAGCTGGCAATGGTTAATGACCAGGTGAAACGCCTGGAGAAATCGGATAATTTTTATGGAAAAAAATTACGTGAGGCCGGTATCAGGGAAGTAAAGTCGATAGAGGAATTCAAGGCTCTTCCTTTCTCACAGAAGCAGGACCTGCGTGATGCATATCCGCTTGGACTCATGGCAGTTCCTGAGGAGAAGATTGTGCGTATTCACTCTTCAAGTGGTACGACAGGAACCCCTGTCATCATCCCTTATACAGCAAAGGATGTAGACGACTGGGCTGAGATGTTTAAACGCTGCTATGAGATGGCAGGCGTCACAAATAAGGACAGAGTACAGATCACACCGGGATACGGACTCTGGACTGCCGGAATCGGATTCCAGGCTGGATGTGAAAGACTCGGAGCAATGGCAGTTCCTATGGGTCCCGGCAATACGAAGAAGCAGCTGCAGTTCATGCAGGACATGAAGACGACAGTTCTGTGCTCCACTTCATCATACGCACTTCTTCTTGCAGAGGAGATAGAGAAGGAAGATCTCGGAGACAGGATTTATCTGAAGAAGGGTATCATCGGTTCCGAGCGCTGGGGAGAGAAGATGAGGAACAGAATCAAAGGTGAGCTCGGTATTGAGATTTATGATATCTACGGACTCACTGAGATCTATGGCCCTGGAATTGGCATCAGCTGCAAGTATGAGTGCGGAATGCATTACTGGGATGACTACATCTATCTCGAGATCATCAATCCTGATACAGGTGAGAATGTCCCTGACGGTACCTGGGGTGAGATCGTGATCACTACTCTTGTGAAGGAGGGCGCGCCGCTGATCAGATTCAGGACCCATGATATCTCTCGTATCATACCAGGTGACTGCGCATGTGGCAGCAAATATCCGCGTATCGATACCATCATGGGACGCTCTGATGATATGATGAAGATCAAGGGTGTCAATGTATTCCCGAAGCAGATTGAGGAAATCCTGGCGACATTCGATGATCTCTCAAGTGAGTATCAGATCCGCATCTCTCATCTCGATGGTAAGGATACTATGCGTATCTATGTTGAGGCCACGACAGGACTGGTGGACTTCGATGAGATGTCCGAGGCGGTTGCAGAGGCAGTCAAGGCCCGCATAGGCTTCACTCCGATAGTTAAGGTAGTCGAGATCGGCGTGCTTCCACGTTCAGAGAAGAAGTCGAAGCGTGTCATCGACGAAAGGTTTGAATAATAATGGAGAAAGCTTTTTTAGTAAAATACGGTGAAATAGGCCTGAAGGGCAAGAACCGGCACTTCTTTGAGGAGACTCTGGTGAAGAGGATAGAAGAGGCTCTGGAAAAGATTGACGGCACGTTCAAGGTTACAAGACCTCAGGGAAGAATCTTTGTTGAAGGAGAAGGTTTCGATGAAGACGAGGTCATAGATGCCCTGTCGAAGGTATTCGGTATCATCTGGATCTGCCCATGTATAATGACTGAAGATACCGGATTTGATGATCTCTCAAAGCAGATCATAGAATACTTAAAGGAAGAGCTTGGCGACAAGCCGTTTACATTCAAGGTTGAGGCAAGACGAGCAAGGAAGAACTATCCTCTGAACTCAATGGAGATAAACCGTGAGCTTGGCGGCAGGATCCTCGATGCCTTCCCTAATGCGAAGGTGGATGTGCATCATCCTGAGCATCTGGTAGAGGTAGAGATAAGAGAGAGAATCAATTTCCATATTTTCTACCACAAAGGTGTAGGTGGAATGCCTGTCGGTACTTCTGGTCGTGCAGAGCTTTTACTGTCAGGTGGAATCGATTCGCCTGTGGCAGGATATATGATCGCAAGGCGTGGAGTCACAATTGATGCTACATATTTTCATGCGCCACCTTATACATCAGAGAGAGCGAAGCAGAAGGTGGTAGATCTTGCAAAGATTCTTTCACAATATACCGGACCGATCAGGCTTCATGTGGTGAATTTTACCGATATCCAGATGGCTATCTATCAGAAATGTCCGCATGACCAGCTGACTATCATCATGCGCAGATATATGATGAAAATCGCAGAGCATTTTGCGGGTGTAGACAAGTGCCAGGCACTGATCACAGGCGAGAGCCTTGGACAGGTTGCTTCACAGACGATGCAGTCACTCTATGTGACAGATCATGCAGCTACACTTCCTGTATTCAGACCGCTGATCGGATTTGACAAGCAGGATATCATAGAGATATCTGAAAAGATAGGTGCTTATGAGACTTCAATCCTTCCATATGAGGACTGCTGCACGATATTCGTAGCCAAGCACCCGGTCACAAAGCCGAGACTGGATGTGATAGAGAAGTCTGAGACACATCTGGCTGATGTGATAGACGATATGCTGCAGAAAGCATATGATACGACAGAGACAATACTGGTGAAATAAATGGAATGCTATTTCGACAATTCAGCAACTACGAGATGCTCAGATGCAGCCGCTGATAAAATGAGACAGGTGCTTCTTACTGATTTCGGAAATCCTTCATCACTTCATGGCAAGGGAATGCAGGCTGAGAACTATGTGAAGGAGAGCCGGGAAATAATTGCAAAGACACTCAGGTGTGAACCTAAAGAAATTATTTTCACATCCGGTGGTTCCGAGAGCAATAATCTGGCAATCTTCGGTTCGGTCAGAGCCAATAAGAGAGTCGGGAAACATATCATCACCACTGCTGTAGAGCATGCGGCTGTATATATGCCTTTTAAAGAGCTTGAGAAGCAGGGCTATGACGTGACTTTTCTCCCAACAGATGAGACGGGTGTCATAAGACTTGAGGATCTGGAAAATGCATTGACAGATGATACTGTTCTTGTGGCGATGATGCATGTGAACAATGAGATCGGTTCAGTGATGCCTATAGCTGAGGCAGGAAAGCTCATTCATGAAAAATGTCCTGATGCATTATTCTTCGTAGATGCGATCCAGTCATATGGCAAGGTGCAGATAATCCCCAAGAAAATGGGAATTGATATGCTTTCTGTCAGTGGCCACAAGATTCATGGACCGAAGGGCAGCGGTTTCCTGTATAAGAGAGACAAGGTAAAGCTTGATCCTATCATTTTTGGCGGCGGTCAGGAAAATGGATACAGGAGCGGCACCGAGAATGTACCTGCGATAGCAGGACTGGGCCTAGCTGTGCAGGAGATGTTTGCAGACTTTGATGGACACAGGAAGCATCTTTTCGAGCTCAAGGATCATCTGGCAGAGAAGCTCTCAGATATTGATGCGGTCAGCTTCAATTCAGGACTTAATGAGAATTCTGCTCCGCAGATCCTTTCGGTCAGTGTTGATGGGGTCAGGGCAGAGGTACTGCTTCATGCTTTAGAAGATAAAGGAATCTATGTGTCAGCCGGAAGTGCATGCTCATCGAACAGGCCATCAATATCAAGGACTCTTAAGTCAATCGGCCTTAAGGACAGCCTTTTGGAATCGACAGTTCGTTTTTCATTTTCAATCTACAATACGATGGAGCAGGTCGATTATGCCAGCGATGTGATGCATGAACTGATACCTGTACTGCTTAAATACAGGAGATTCTGATATGCGTTGGACAAAGTTTACAATTGATACGACAGAGGATGCAGAAGAGCTGGTAAGTGCACTTCTGTACGATCATGGAATTACCAATATTGAGATCGAGGACAGAGCTCCGGTGACTCCGCTCGAGGGAGAGGATTACGAGGAGCTGGTTCCTGACCAGTGTGCTGATGACGGCAGGAGCAGAGTATCCTTCTATGTCGAGGAAGGCACTGATTATGGGAAGCTGATAGAGGATATCAGGTTCGGACTCGCAGACCTGGGCACGAGGACTGATATCGGTGCAGGAACGATCGCGATTTCTTCAACCGATGAGAAGGACTGGCGTGACAAGTGGAAGGAATTCTTCCATACATTCACGGTCGGAGATTACACGATCATTCCAAGCTGGGAAGCTGCTGATACAGATACTGATGCGGCTCATATCATCAGGATGGACCCGGGCATTACCTTTGGTACCGGTCAGCATGAGAGCACGAAGATGATCATCGAGGAGCTGCCGGGACATATCAATGGCGGTGAAAAAGTCCTGGATCTCGGGACCGGAAGCGGTATCCTGTCGATGGTTGCACTTCGTGAAGGAGCATCTGATATTACTGCCACTGACATAGATCCTGCTACAAAGGATGCTGTGAAGGAGAACTTCGAGAGAAATGATCTGCCGATTGATAAGATGCATCTCGTGATCGGTGACCTGTCATCTGACTCAGAGGTACAGGAAGAGGTTGGCACAGGTTATGATATAGTATGTGCTAATATCCTCGCAGACATTATAATAGGGATGCTTACTCAGATAGCGAAGGTCATTAAGAGAGATGGAGTTCTGCTTACCTCCGGTATCATAGATTTCAAGGAAAATGAAGTCAGACAGGCACTGGAGTCGCATGGCTTTACAATTTTGGAAATCAACCACGAGGGCGAGTGGGTCTCAATAGTCGCAAAAAGAAATGCATGAACTAAGCTATATGATGCGTATGGTAGATACCGCTCTACAGGCCTGTCACGACAATGATCTGAAGACTGTGCAGACGATGGAGATAAGCGTTGGCGAGGCGACCGGACTTATTCCTCATTACCTTGAGAACTATTATCCGCAGTGTGTAAAGGATACAATTCTTGAGGATTCCACGCTCAAGGTGAATTATATTCCAGTCACTGCAAAGTGCGATGACTGTGGTGCAGAATATACGCCATCGAGAGAAAATGAGTACAGATGTCCTGAATGTGACAGCATCCATTCGAGGATGATCCACGGCCGGGAATTTGTTCTCGACAGGCTCGTCGGTGAATAACCGGGTTGACATTTCAGCGGTCTTGTTTTAACATAGGAAAGTAAGAACAGAAGCACAATGTCGGATATATTTACAGGAGGAAAATACATCATGAAGACAGTAAAGATATCACTCAATTCAATCGACAAGGTGAAGAGCTTCGTCAATACTATCAGCCAGTTTGACAGCGATTTCGATCTGATCTCAGGACGTTATGTGATCGATGCGAAGTCGATCATGGGGATCTTCTCACTTGATCTGTCCAGCCCGATCGATCTTACGATCCATGCAGACAATGACGCTGATATTCTTGAGGCACTGAAGCCATATATTATTGAGCAGTAATTATCAGGATTTTAATGAGACGTGGCTCCCTCTTGTGAGGGAGCTTTATTTTTGTAACAGATATTTCAGGAGCTTATTGTTTTGGAAAAGAGAACCGCGGCCTTTCATAATCTCGGCTGCAAGGTAAATGCATACGAAATGGAGGGGATGGAGGAAGCTCTGCGCAATGCAGGGTACGATATCGTGCCTTTTACAGAGAAGGCAGATGTATATGTGATAAATACCTGTACAGTCACACGGGTTGCAGACCAGAAGTCCAGGCAGATGATCAGCAGGGCAAAGACGCTTAACCCTGATGCTATAGTCGTTGCATGTGGCTGCTATGCCAATACTGGAAAGGATGTCCTGATCAGGGACGGAGTCGCAGACCTGATTCTGGGAAATAATGAGAAGAGTCATCTGAATGAAGAGATAGAAAAGCTGCGTGCAAAAAGATCTACGGATGCAGATGCAAAGGAGACCTTTGTTCCGGATATAAATAAAGGAAAATTCGATTTCGAAGAGACGGGTTTTTCAATAAAAGAGGAGCATACCAGAGCCTTTATCAAGGTTGAGGATGGTTGTAACCAGTTCTGCTCATACTGTATCATTCCTTTTGCAAGAGGACGTGAGAGAAGCCGTGACCCGAAGAAGGTAGTAGAAGAGGTGCAGGGACTTGTGAAGCAGGGATTTTCTGAATTCGTACTCACAGGGATCAGGCTCACGAGCTATTCATACGAAGGCCTCACACTGGTTGATCTGATCGAAGAAGTGAGCAGAGTGAACGGAGTACGCAGGATCAGACTCGGATCGCTCGAACCATCAGCAGTTACCGAGGATTTTGCGAAGAGGCTTTCTGAGCTTCCGAATATGTGCCCGCATTTTCATATGTCGCTTCAGAGCGGCTCTGCTACGGTTCTCAAGCGGATGAACAGGAACTACACACCTGATGAATTCATGGAAGCAATAAGCTATCTGAGACAGTATTTCGATGATCCTGCAATCACTGCTGATATGATCTGTGGGTTTCCGGGGGAGACAGCAGAGGAATTCCGGGAATCGCTTGAATTTGCAAGGCTGGCAGGCTTCTATGAGATCCATGTATTTCCGTATTCCGTGAGGCAGGGGACGAGAGCTGAGAGGATGCCGGGGCAGCTGTCGAAGAAGCAGAAGGCAGAGCGTACGAGGGTGCTGCGTGATGAGGCAGTACAGCTAAAGATGGATTATCTGAAACGTCATACAGATATGAGGTCTGAAGCACTTCTCGAAGAAAAGGTAGCTCTGAATGGCAGGGAATACTGGACCGGCTACACCCCTGAATATATCAGGGTGCTATATGACTCTGATGAGGATCTGTCGGGGCATTTTGTAGAAGGAACTCTCGGCCAAATCGAGGACGGATATATGCACTTGAAAAACTAAGGATTTTGTAGTAGTATATAAAGAAGTTTGAATTGTCCATGGATTTTTGACAAAAGGGTTCATGGAAATCGTGAGTAAGTGTAGGTTGTAAGGAGACAGATTATGAAGGACCTCAGTCAGACACAGTATTTCAAGGTGCAGAATGACAATTCCATCACAGTGAAGGAGATCATCCACCGTGTTTACAAGGCATTATCCGAGAAGGGCTACAATCCTGTGAATCAGATCGTAGGATATATCATGTCAGGTGATCCGACGTTCATCACAAGTCATAATAATGCAAGAAGCCTCATCATGAAGGTAGAGCGTGACGAGATCGTCGAGGAATTACTCCGCGAGTACATCGACCGCAAAGCCTGGGAGAACTGATGCAGGGCAGAATACTAGGACTCGATTACGGGACGAAGACTGTCGGGGTAGCAGTTTCCGACCCGCTTTTCATTACAGCACAGCCACTTACCACAATTCGAAGAGAGCGTCCTACGAAGCTTCGCAGGACGATAGCAGCAATCAGGGAACTCGTAGAGAAGTACGAGGTTTCTCTTTTTGTTGTGGGACTGCCAATGGGACTGGATGGAATTGAAGGAGAAAAATGCCATGCAGCCCGTGAATTCGGCACAATTCTAACTGAAAAGACCGGAATACCGGTCAGATACCAGGACGAAAGATTTACAACAGTCATAGCAGAAAACGCAATGAAGGACGCTGGCTACAAAGATCATGTTCAAATCAAGAACAAAGTTGATGAAACAGCGGCAGCACTAATCCTGCAGACTTATCTTGATAGTAGCAGATGAACAGAGGCGGGACAACTGCATATGTTGACACGCCGTAGGTAAATGGTTATGGAAAAAATAACATTCACAGATGAAAACACTGGTGAAAACCAGGATTTTTATATACTGGACGAAACCGTAATAAACGAAGTCGACTATCTTCTTGTGACAGATTCCGATCCTGATGCGGAGGAAGCGGAATGTTACATTTTAAGAAAGACAGGCGATGATGGAGATGAGGTCTCATACGAGGCGGTAGAGGATGAGGCTGCTCTCAAGGCAGTTTATAAGGTTTTTTCCGAGGAACTTGAAGATACAGAAATACAGTTTTAGGAGGACCTTTGAAAGGACAGAAAAAACCACATTTAAAGATAATCCCGCTGGGCGGGCTTGAACAGATAGGTATGAATATGACAGCCTTCGAATACAAGGATTCGATAATCGTTGTAGACTGTGGGCTGGCTTTTCCGGAAGATGATATGCTGGGAATTGATATGTGTATTCCTGATATCAGCTATCTGGTAGAGAACAAGGACAAGGTAAAGGGATTTTTCATCACTCATGGTCACGAGGATCATATCGGAGCTATTCCATATGTGATCAAGGAGATCAATGTCCCGATCTATGCTACAAGGCTTACGATGGGACTCATCGATCACAAGCTCGAGGAGATCGGCTACCTGAATAAGACTCACAGGAAGACCGTGAAGTATGGCCAGACGATCAATGCCGGACCGTTCAGGGTCGAGTTCATAAAGACGAATCATAGTATTCAGGATTCAGCGGCACTCGCTATCTATACACCAGTCGGTGTCATCATGCACACCGGTGATTTCAAGGTTGATTACACGCCTGTATATGGCGATGCCATCGATCTTCAGAGATTTGCAGAGATCGGCAAGAAGGGCGTGCTCGGACTCATGTGCGATTCGACTAATGCCGAGAGACCCGGATTTACCGAATCGGAGAGCACGGTCGGAGTCAAGTTCAATGATATTTTCGCAGAAAATAAGGACTCGAGAATTATCATTGCGACCTTCGCATCGAATGTCGACCGTGTGCAGCAGATCATCAACACCGCATATAAGTACGGACGAAAGGTTGTAGTCGAGGGACGCAGCATGGTGACAATCATCTCCATCGCCCAGGAACTCGGCTATATCAAGATTCCGGATAATACGCTGATATCTACCGATCAGCTGAAGAACTATCCGGATAATAAGACAGTGCTTATCACTACAGGAAGTCAGGGAGAGTCAATGGCGGCTCTTTCCCGCATGGCAAACGGCACGCACAAGAAGATTTCGATAAAGCCGGGAGATACGATCATTTTCTCATCACATCCGATTCCTGGAAATGAGAAGGATGTATCGAATATCATTAACGAGCTCTACCGCAAGGGAGCAAATGTAATTTTCCAGGATGTTCATGTATCGGGACATGCCTGCCAGGAAGAGATAAAGCTGATTTATTCTCTCGTGAAGCCGAAGTATTCGATTCCTGTACATGGTGAGTACAAGCATCTGAAGGCACAGGAGCGTATCGCAAGAGCCCTTGGCTATGATACAGAGCATATCAAGATCATGTCATCAGGAGATGTGCTTGAATTTGATGAAAAGGGCAGGGCAAATGTCACAGGACATGTCCATACAGGCACAGTCTTCGTAGACGGACTAGGAGTTGGAGATGTCGGAAGCATCGTGCTCCGTGACAGACAGCATCTGGCTCAGGATGGAATCATCATAGTTGTCATGGCAATGGACAAGGCAACCGGGACAGTCGTATCCGGACCTGACATAGTATCTCGTGGATTCGTATATGTGAAGGAATCTGAGGATCTGATGGATTCAGCAAGGGCAATAGTTACGAACAGACTTATGGAGCTTGAGGATGCCCACGTCCGTGATTGGGGAAAGATAAAGACAGAAGTGAAGATTGCTCTGTCTGACTTTATCTGGAAGGAGACCCAGCGTAATCCTATGATCCTTCCGGTGATCCAGGAAGTATGATATTCGAGGATCACGACAGGTTCGCTGGATTCCTGTCCAGCTTCCCGTTTGAGCTGCCGCCATCATTAGCAGAGATAAGAAAAAAAGCCCGAGAAGACCATGTGCCGATCATCAGGGATGATACGCAGAGATTCATGGCTTTTCTTATGAAGATGATACAGCCGCGCAGAATTCTCGAGATAGGCACTGCGGTAGGCTTTTCGGCTCTTCTGATGGCGCACTTTGATGATGCACTTGAAGAGCTGGTCACGATAGAAAATTATGAGCCGAGGATTCAGGAGGCATCAGAGAATTTCGGCAGGTCAGATGCACCGGTCACATTCTTAAAAGGCGATGCATCCGAAATTCTGAAGACAATTGATGGTTCATTTGATTTCGTATTCATTGATGCAGCCAAGGGCCAGTATCCTGATTATCTGAATCTGGTCAGAGATCATCTGACTAAAGGCTCGGTAATAGTAGCGGATAATATCCTTCAGGATGGCCGAATTCTGGAACCCAGGGAAGCTTTAGAGCGTAGGGACAGGACGATACACAAGCGGATCCGGGAATATCTGGATATGGTCATGGCGGATGGCAGTTTCCAGTCGACCATTCTGCCGGTGGGAGATGGGGTGGCAGTATCTATACTTGTACAAACTAAGGGCAGATGAGAAGGCTGTCAGGACAACCATAGCGAAGTGAACGTCGGGAACGAGCGTGTTGGATTGACAGTGATTCTCAGCTGCCCGTAATAGGAGTTAGTTATGAAAATTTCAGAACTTCTTGCACCCGCAGCCAATTTGTCAGTGCTGAAAACAGCCATCAGATACGGCGCAGATGCAGTTTATCTCGGAGGCGAGAGTTTTGGCCTGCGTGCCGGAGCAGACAATTTCACAAATGACGAGATTCGTGAGGGAATAGCATTTGCCCATGAAAGAGGAAAGAAAGTCTATGTCACTGTAAATATTTTTGCACATGACAGAGATCTCGATGGAGTCAGGGCCTACCTAAAGGAACTGAATGATATAGCACCTGATGCCCTTCTCATTGCCGATCCGGGCATTTTTTCCATGGCAAAAGAAATAGTTACCAATGGAAAGACTGACTTCCATATTTCGACTCAGGCAAATAATACGAACTACGAGATATTTAAGTTCTGGCATGACCTTGGAGCGGCGAGAGTTGTTGGAGCACGTGAGCTTTCTCTTGCTGAGATAAAGGATATTAAGGCGCACATCCCATCAGACCTCGAAATGGAGATCTTCGTTCATGGAGCCATGTGCATCTCATATTCAGGCAGATGTCTGCTGTCGAATTATTTCACAGGCCGTGACGCCAATCAGGGTGCCTGCACACATCCGTGCCGCTGGCAGTATGCGGTCATGGAGGAGACCCGTCCGGGTGAGTACATGCCAATAGAGGAAAATGACAGGGGGACCTTTATATTTAATTCAAAAGATTTAAATATGGTTGGGCATCTGGATGACCTTGTGGATGCCGGAGTGGATTCTCTGAAAATTGAGGGGCGTATGAAGACTGATCTCTATGTGGGAACTGTCGTAAGAGCATACCGCAGAGCACTTGACGACCTTGCAGAATCAGTTGATAAGTATAAGAAAAATATTCCCGAGTACGAGGCTGAGATCAGAGAATGCACTTACAGACAGTTTACGACAGGATTTTTCTATGGCAAGCCGTCTGAAGAGGCCCAGATATATGATGCAAATACCTATGAGAAGGGAGCTACATATATCGGAGAGATAGAAGAAATAAACGACGGTTTTGCAAAGATTTCACAAAAAAATAAATTTTCTGTCGGTGAAACTATTGAAATTATGAAGCCCGACGGGCATAATATACCTGTAAGGATCGATAAACTTTTTAATGCGGACAGAGAGTCTGTCGAATCAGCGCCACATCCGAGGGAGACCATTTATTTCAAGGTACCAAAGGAGGCTGAAGTCGGAGATCTCTTAAGACGCAGGGAATAGGCGGTATAGATATGAGTAAAGAAAAATACGTAGCTTATGTAGGTACATACACACATGAGAACAGCATAGGAATCTATGTCTATGACATTGATCCTGAGACAGGGGTATTCACTGAGAAAGGAGTAGCTCCTATCAATAACGCTTCAGATCTCTGTGCATCCAGGGATGGAAAGTTCCTGTATTCTATAGAGGATGAGGGAGTTGCATCTTTTTCTATTGACAAGGATGGCATGATCACAAAGATCAATTCGGCTGACATTGATGGAATGAGAGGCTGCTGCGTTACAACCGATTATGAACGCAGATACTTATTTGTCGGTGGTTTCCATGATGGAAAAGTCACAATGATGAAGCTGAATGAGGATGGTAGCATTGGTGGAATTGCCGATGGAATCTTCCATCAGGGAGTGGCCATTTCTGCTAACGACAGACGTATCGATCACCCGAAGGTTTCGAGTGTCCGTCTGACACCAGAGCAGGATTTCCTTCTGGCAGCCGACTATGGTCTCAATCAGGTAAAGGTATATAAGATTGACTACAAGCATGGAAAGCTTGCTCTCTGCAATACTATCAGATGTAATCTCGATTCGGGTCCTCGTTCGCAGAAGTTCTCAAAGGATGGTAGGTTCCTCTATATTCTTGATGAGCTGACCAATGAGATCGAGGTATATAAGTACAGCGTCGTTGATGATGAGCCTGATTTTGAGCGCATTCAGGTAATCGAGTCAATGGAAGGAGCAAATCTTTCTGATCTGTCATGCGAGCTTATGCTTTCACACGATCAGGAGTATGTATATGTATCTATTGATGCATTCAATGGTGTGAGCTGGCTCAAGCGTGACACGAAGACAGGCCTGCTGTCCCATGTATCTCAGATGCCGACGAGCGGATATTTCCCGAAGACTCTTGCAGTACTTCCTGGAGATAAGTATATCGCAATGCTGAACCACGATTCCAATGAGATCCGTACCTTTGTCGTGAATCATGAGAATGAGACAATTCTCTTAAAGAACAGACCTGTAAAGGTTGGCAAACCGAACAGCATCTGGATTCAGAAGCTGTAAAGTTCAGAGTCTTTAGTTAATAGTTATTAGCTTGGAAATGCAAGGATTGGGATGGCTGGATCAATATTTGGAAAAAATTTCACAGTTACTACCTTTGGAGAATCACACGGCGCTGCAATAGGCGCCGTTATTGATGGATGCCCATCTGGCATGCATCTGTCTGAGGAGGACATCCAGAAATATCTGGACCGCAGAAAGCCGGGACAGTCTGAATTTACCACGAAGAGAAATGAGGCCGACAGGGTCGAGATCCTGTCAGGTGTCTTCGAAGGAAAGACAGAGGGTACACCGATAGCTCTTCTCATCAGGAATAATGACCAGCATTCCAGGGACTATTCTGATCTGAGGGACAAGTTCAGGCCAGGACATGCTGATTATGGCTTCTTCGAGAAATACGGCGTGCGTGACTACAGAGGCGGAGGCCGTTCATCAGGCCGTGAGACAGCTGCAAGGGTAGCTGCAGGAGCAGTTGCATTAAGACTTCTCGATTACTTCGGAATTGAGGTACATGCCTATACAAGGGCTATCGGACCTGTAGAGATATCCTCAGTAAATTATGATGAGTGTCAGAGAAATTCACTGTATATGCCTGATCACGCAGCCTTTGAGAAGGCATCTGACTATCTGAAGGAATGCATAAGTAAAAAGGATTCTGCAGGCGGAGTCATAGAATGCATAGCAACAGGAGTTCCGGCAGGTCTTGGAGATCCTGTATTTGACAAGCTGGATGCCAGACTTGCGTATGCAATCATGTCAATAGGCGCAGTAAAGGGCTTTGAGATTGGTGATGGTTGCAGGGCAGCTCTGTCAAAGGGCAGTGAGAATAATGATGCCTTTTTCATGGAGAATGGAAGAGTCCACAAGAAGACCAATCATTCCGGCGGAATTCTGGGAGGTATCTCTGATGGAAGTGATATCATCCTGAGAGCGTATGTGAAGCCTACTCCGTCAATTGCACAGGAGCAGAGCACGGTGACGGATGCAGGCGATGATACCACGATCGAGATAAAAGGGCGTCATGACCCGGTGATCGTACCGCGTGCAGTGGTAGTCGTTGAATGCATGACGGGACTGGTGCTGGCGGATGCGCTGCTTTCTAACCAGGTTTCACAATTAGACAAAATCACCTTATAAGTCGGTCTATTGCAGGATTATTTATGGCAGAATATATTTTACGAAAAGTTGACGGACGCGCCAAGCGTGCTACCTTCAAGACGGTGCATGGGACGGTGGAGACACCGGTCTTCATGAATGTCGGGACTGTTGGCGCGATAAAGGGCGCGGTGTCAACTGATGATTTAAAAGAAATAGGAACACAGATAGAGCTCTCGAACACCTATCATCTGCATGTGCGTACAGGAGATGAGGTAATAAAGGAGCTTGGCGGCCTGCACAGGTTCATGGTATGGGACAGGCCTATACTCACAGATTCAGGTGGATTCCAGGTCTTTTCTCTCGCAAATCTCAGACAGATAAAGGAAGAGGGAGTCACCTTCAGATCCCATATAGATGGGCACAAGATATTCATGGGACCGGAAGAGTCGATGCAGATCCAGTCTAATCTCGGATCAACAATTGCAATGGCTTTCGATGAATGTCCGAATTCACTTGCAGACAGAGGCTATGTACAGAATTCAGTAGACCGCACATACAGATGGCTCGTCAGATGCAAGAAAAAGATGACCGGGCTCAATCAGAAAGATGATACTATAAATAAGCATCAGCTGCTGTTTGGTATCAATCAGGGAGCCATCTATGAGGACATCAGAATAGACCATGCAAAGCGTATCAGCGAGCTGGATCTCGATGGCTATGCAGTAGGTGGTCTTGCAGTAGGAGAGACGCATGAGCAGATGTATCATATACTCGATGTGACAGTACCATATCTGCCACAGGACAAGCCAACATATCTGATGGGAGTAGGGACACCGGCCAACATCCTTGAGGCAGTAGATCGTGGAGTAGACTTCTTCGACTGCGTATATCCATCGAGAAACGGCCGCCATGGACATGTCTATACAAATAAGGGCAAGAGGAATCTCTTCAATGCCCGCTATGAAAAGGATATGCGCCCGATAGAAGAGGGCTGTCAGTGCACGGCCTGCCGCACATATTCGCGAGCCTACATTCACCATCTGCTGAAGGCAAAGGAGATGCTCGGCATGCGACTCTGCGTCCTGCACAATCTCTACTTCTATAACCACCTGATGGGACAGATCCGTGACGCCATTGACGCCGGCCGCTACGCCGACTTCAAACGCGAAAAACTCGACGAACTGAACGAAGTCTCGCATGAAACGGCTTAGTATGGTGAGTAATCTGTAACAGAGTAAGGCGACGACGGCACAGAAGCCATGAGAGACCTTTCGAAACGCCGGCGCTTGGCGGCCGTTTTTTGGCCGCCTATGCGTCCGCTGCGTTGAGAACAGAGCGAGAGCGTGTCTCGAATGGCTTGCTGTGACGTCGGAACCGTATATTTGTACTTGATTAAATTACTGATATTAGTTACAATAGGATAAGTTTTTTGATATTTTAGGAGGCAAAGGTAAAAATGTTCAACCCAGTATTCTTAAGCAGCAGTTCATCAGGCTCAGGCGGACTCGTAATGATAGTCTGGATCGTAATCCTTTTCGTGTTCATGTATTTTCTCATGATCCGTCCGCAGCAGAAAGAGACAAAGAAGAAAAACGCCCTCATGGAATCACTCGCAGTAGGTGATACAGTACTTACAACAAGCGGATTCTATGGCACAGTAATTGATATCGATGATGATACAATCATTGTAGAGTTCGGTTCCAACAAGAACTGCCGTATCCCGATGCAGAAGGCCGCTATTGCAGCAGTCGAGAAGCCAGAGGATGCAACGAAGGAAGTTGTTGAAGATAAAAAGGCAGATAAGAAGACCAAATAATTTTTAAAATAAGCCTTGACAAAGACATACAAAAGTCCTATACTTTTAGCAACTTAAAAAGAAACGGCAAAGGCGCCGCGAATTCCAGATTGGGGTTCGTGGCGCCTTTTCTATGTTCTGAAAGCATAATGCATCACCTGTACCAGGTACGGCTGGTGTAGCCGTTGGAAAGAAAAGAAAAGAGGTAAATCAAATGTGTTCTATCATGGCAGTAGAGGATATGTCAGCGATCACTGATGCATCCTTCAGAGAGCATTTTGCAAAAACTCATTCCAGAGGTCCTGATGATGAGAGAATCATGGATTTCGGAAAGACAAGACTTGGATTTCAGAGGCTGTCGATCATGGGTCTTACCCCAGAGGGCATGCAGCCTTTTACATTAAATGGCAACGCAGTTATCTGCAACGGAGAGCTGTACGGATTCAGAAAAGAAAAGAAGATCCTTGAGGAAAAAGGATACACTTTCAAGAGCGACAGTGACTGTGAACTTCTCCTTCCAATGTATGAGATATACGGAGTCGGGATGTTCAGAAGGCTTGATGCTGAATTTGCCTGTGTAATCTATGATGGCAAGACAAAGAGCCTGATCGCAGCTAGAGATCCGTTCGGTATAAGACCACTTTTCTATGGATATGATGAGAATGACAATATATGCTTCGCAAGCGAGGCCAAGAACCTGATGGGACTCGTCAAGAAGATCATTGCTTTCCCTCCAGGCTACTATTACAAAGACGGCAGATTCGAGCTGTACAGAGATATCGCTGCAAGACATGATTACATCACAGGCGATATTGATACCATTTGTAAAGGTATTAAGGACAGACTCATTACTGCAGTTGACAAGAGACTCGACGCTGATGCACCAGTAGGATTCCTTCTTTCAGGCGGACTTGATTCATCACTAGTATGTGCCATTTCACAGAAGCTGCTTGGCAAGCCAATTGAGACATATGCCATCGGTATGAAAAAGGATGCCATTGACCTGAAGTACGCTAAGGAAGCTGCTGACTATATCGGATCAAATCATCATGAAGTAATCATTGACAGAGATACAGTTATTAACTCTCTTGAGGAAGTAATAGCAGAGCTTGGCACCTACGATATCACGACTATCAGAGCCAGCATGGGAATGTACCTCTGCTGCAAGGCAATTCATGAGCGCAGCGACATCAGGGTGCTTCTCACCGGAGAGATATCAGATGAGCTCTTCGGATACAAGTATACAGACTACGCTCCGAATGCAGAAGAGTTCCAGAAGGAAGCAGAGAAGCGGGTTCATGAGCTGTATTTCTACGATGTACTTCGTGCAGACAGATGCATTTCAACGTGGTCAATGGAAGCCAGGGTTCCGTTCGGTGATCTCGATTTCGCAAGCTATGTGATGAGCATCGATCCTGAGCTTAAGATGAATAAGTATAACAAAGGAAAATATCTTCTCCGCCATGCATTCGAGGGCACAGATTATCTCCCGCATGACCTGCTGTTCCGTGAGAAAGCAGCCTTCTCAGATGCAGTCGGACACTCAATGGTAGATGATATCAAAGAGTACGCAGAAACAGTATATACAGATGAGGAGTTTAAGAAAAAAGCAGCCGCCTATGGCAAGCAGGGCGGTGCACCGGTACCGTTCACAAAAGAGTCTCTTCTTTACAGAGATCTTTTTGAAAAATATTATCCGGGACAGGCGCAGATGATCCCGGCATACTGGATGCCAAACAAGAACTGGGAAAACTGCGACGTTGATGATCCTAGCGCACGAGTTCTTAAGAACTATGGTGCATCTGGAATTTAAGTATCTGATAAGGAAAGGAGACACAAAATGGTAAATGTACCTGAAATCTTCGGAAGCAAGGTCTTTAATGACGAGGCCATGAGACAGAGACTTCCGAAAGACGTCTACAAGGCACTTCAGAAGACGATCAAGGAGGGCAGACAGCTTGACCTCGATATGGCAAATGTCGTAGCAGAGGCTATGAAGAACTGGGCCATTGAAAACGGGGCTACCCATTTTACACACTGGTTCCAGCCTATGACAGGAGTCACAGCAGAGAAGCATGATTCATTCATTTCTCCGACTGATGACGGCAAGGTCCTGATGGAGTTCTCGGGAAAGGAACTCGTAAAGGGTGAGCCTGATGCATCATCATTCCCTTCAGGCGGTCTTCGTGCTACCTTCGAGGCTAGAGGATATACAGCCTGGGATCCGACGAGCTATGCTTTCATCAAGGGAGATACGCTCTGCATTCCGACAGCATTCTGCTCATATTCAGGAGAAGCACTCGACAAGAAGACACCTCTTCTTCGTTCAATGCAGGCACTTGACAAGCAGGCAGTCAGAGTCCTTCGTCTCTTTGGTGATACTGAGACCAAGAGAGTCATCACGACAGTAGGACCTGAGCAGGAATATTTCCTTATTGATGAGGATGTATACAGAAAGAGACCTGATCTCCTTTACACAGGTCGTACACTGTTCGGCAACAAGCCTCCAAAGGGTCAGGAACTTGATGACCATTACTTCGGACAGATCAAGCCTCGCGTCAAGGAATTCATGAAGGACCTCGATAATGAGCTCTGGAAGCTTGGAATCCTTGCAAAGACAGAGCATAACGAGGTGGCACCTGCTCAGCACGAGCTGGCACCTATTTTTACAACAACCAATATCGCAACTGATCACAACCAGCTCACTATGGAACTCATGAAGACAGTAGCCAAGAAGCATCATATGCACTGCCTGCTGCATGAGAAGCCATTCGATGGAGTAAATGGTTCAGGTAAGCACAATAACTGGTCTCTTTCAACTGATACAGGAAAGAATCTTCTCGAGCCAGGGGATACTCCGTCACAGAATGCTCAGTTCCTTCTGTTCCTTACAGCAGTGATCGAGGCAGTTGACAGATATCAGGGACTTCTGAGATATTCAGTTGCATCAGCAGGAAACGATCACAGACTCGGAGCCAACGAGGCACCTCCAGCAATCATCTCTGTATATGTAGGTGATGAGCTCGACAATGTCATCAAGTCCATAATCGATGGAACTGACTATACAGACAAGAGCAAGAAGATGATGTCAATTGGTGCATCAGTTCTTCCTCATATCCCACAGGATACGACAGATCGTAACAGAACGAGCCCATTCGCATTCACAGGAAATAAGTTCGAGTTCCGTTCTCTCGGATCAAATGCTTCAATCGCTTCACCGAACATCGTTCTGAACACGATTGTAGCAGAGGTTCTTAGCGAGTATGCTGACAAGCTTGAGAAGGCAACTGATTTTGATTCAGCTCTTTCAGATCTTGTAAGAAGGCATCTCACAGATCATAAGAGAATCATCTTCGAAGGTAACGGATACTCAGAGGACTGGGTCAAGGAAGCAGAGAAGAGAGGACTTCGTAATCTTCCTTCAACAGTTGAAGCTACAGAGGCATTTATTGAACCTGAATCAATCGAAGTATTTACGAAGAACAAGGTATATACAGAGACAGAGATCAGTGCAAGATATGAGATCAGCCTTGAGAACTACTACAAGCAGATCAATATCGAGGCACAGACACTTTCAGATATGACCAAGGACGAGATCATCGGAGCAGCACTCCGTTATGAGGAGTTCCTTGCAAATACTATAAACGACATGAAGTCTACAGGCACAGGCATTCCTACAAGAGTAGAAGAGAAGCTCTTACAGCAGGCAGCTGATATGGTAGAAGTCCTTTACGACAGACTCCAGAAGCTCGATGCCGATATTGCTAAGGAAGACGATATGGATGATGTAAAGGAGCTCGCTTCTTACAACAGATACACGATCCTTCCTGATATGGATTCACTCCGCGAGGTCATAGACGAGCTCGAGAGCCGCGTACCACACGAGCTGTGGCCATATCCTACATACGGAGAACTGCTGTACTCCGTACAGTAATAACTTACAGGCAAAAAGAAAAAAGATTTTGCATAATGCCCCGGACGTGAGTTGGACACGTTCGGGGCTTGACATATTCCAGAAAAGTGCTATTCTTTATACGAACTTAATAATTGATACGCAGAGTAGACTGTATTGCGTTAAGTGTCCGGTGAACAGGGAGTTGTCATCGGGACGAAGGCCTCAGGGCCGCGGTTTTATGGTCGCATCCCGCTGCTGCATAAGAGACCATTCCCTCCTATGTGGTTAAAGGAACAACTGCAAAGGAGGTATTTTTATGCAAAAATTTATTATCAATCTAAGAGACTCCGCAACTGAACTGAAGGATATCAGGGCATTATGCACGACAGCAATGCTTATAGCGCTGTCAGCAGTGCTTAATATGGTATCCACTATTAATATCGGACAGTTTATCCATATAGGTCTGTCATGGATTCCGCAGGCACTCATATCAGTATTCTTCGGACCGGTGACAGGCGCTGTCTCGGCAGTGGCAATAGACGTGATAAACTATTGCGTAAGGCCGGACGGAGCATTTTTCCCTGGATTTACGATCGGGGCAATGGCAGGAGCGTTTATCTATGGGATTTTCCTGTACCGGACAAAGATTACTTTTCCAAAAGTTCTGGCAGCACATGGCCTACTTACCGTTGTGACAAATCTGATCATCAACACCTTCTGCCTGACTATCATGTACGGGCAGGCATTCAATGTGCTCTTCGTTCCAAGACTTATAAAAAACGCCATCACCTGGCCGGTTTACAGCATCATGCTGTTTGTCGTGGTGATAGCGCTTGAGAAGGCAAAAGTCGGATTTCTGGTTCCGGGGAAGCTGGCAAAAAGATGAAAAAGGGACCCGTCCCCTTTTTCATCTGAGGAGGACGCCCAGGAGACGGTCGTTGTCGGATGGGTTCATGAAGCAGATCCGGATGTAGCGGTCTGAAAGGAATGGGAAGGTCGAGCAGTCACGGATCATAAGCTTCTCGCGGATGCAACGGTCGAAGAGAGTGTGAGAGCTCTCATCAGGATCAAGTATCTGTATAAGCATGAAATTGGCATGAGGATAGTAGGGCTTGTAAGCTTTGCTATCCTTAAATGCGTTATAGAGTCTTTTTCTCTCAGAGAAAATGAGATCCTTCGTGGCTCTGATATAGTCAGTATCCGAGAACATGATCTTTCCGGCCTCCTCGGCGAGGGATGAGATCATCCACGGGTTCTTTTTCTGATTAATTTCCTTCAGGATATCCTCATTTCCTGTGACGGCGTATCCGAGACGGAGGCCTGGAGCAGCGAAGAACTTCGAGGTGCCGCGAAGGACTATCAGATTGTTGTAATCAGAGGTCAGAGGCACGGAGGTGATGTCAGACTCGTTGTCACAGAATTCCACATAGGTCTCATCTATCATCACATAGATATCATGCTCCTTGCATGAATCGAGGATCAGACGCATTTCATGTGTGTCTAAGACGGATGAGGTCGGATTGTTCGGATTGCACAGAATGATCAGATCCAGGTCATCTGTCAGACGGCCTATGAAGTCAGATACATTCAGGGTGAAATCATTTTCCTCACGGAGAGGATAGTATGAGGTGCGGCCGCCGTTCAGGGTGATCTCACGCTCATATTCTGAGTATGTAGGCCCGAGGATAAGTGCCTTCTTAGGAGCGGTCACCTGGATGAAAAGAGAGATGAGCTCGGTAGAACCATTGCCCACGATTATATTTTTCTCATCACATGAAGCATAGCTGGCGATTGATTTCTTCAGATCAGTGTAGTCACGGTCAGGATAAGTCTCGATACAGTGGATGTGGTCAGCCAGGTCGCTTGAGAGCTTCGGAGATATGCCGAGCGGATTGACATTGGCTGAAAAACTTACTATTTCTTCTTTTTTTATTCCGTATATTTTCTCGATCAGCTCAAGGTCGCTGCCGTGAAAATGATCCTTATGCTTTATCAAAATACCACTCCTTATTGAATAAATTTCCTAAAACATTTATAATTATATTGTATTTTGTAAAAAAGTAAAGAAAGGCTTTATTTCCGGTGCAAAAGAAGATACATGCGGTAGCTTCGGGTGATTTCGAGAGGGAATTCCCACTGCCGTCATTCAATCCAGAAAAAATTGAAGAGAGCGGAACTGAGGGCAATGATATAGAGGGGACTCTCGTCATTTCAGGTGCTTCCGGAGCAGTCGTTTCAGGACGGATATATTCATCGAATCCGTATGTCACCGTGGCGGAGCCGGAGTTTTCAGGATCAGAGGTCAGGGTATCATATACAGCAAATACGAATGGCTTTTTTCCGGGCGAGAAGGCAGAGGGCTGTTTCACAATAGTAACCGACGGATATGAGAACAGGGTTCCTTATGTATTTACGGTAGAGGAGCGTCCGGTATTCCTCGGAGGCAGAAGGATCTCAGACCTGAAGGAGTTCGCGCTGTATTCTGAGAAGGATAAGGACGGGGCTGCTGCAGTATTTGCGTCGGAAGATTTCAGAAATTTTCTTATAAGGCATTTCTATGATACATATTTAAGCTACAGGGCCATTACCTCCACAATGGGATATACGAAGCTGGCTCTTGAGAGCTTCCTCACGGTCAATCACCTGAAGGAGGCTATCAGCATCCATATTTTCCCGGAGAATCTGTCATTCTATTCGGTGAATGCAGATGTGAAGGAAAGCTTCCGTGTCACGAGGAATACTGAGGGGTATGTGAATCTTCATTTTGAGGTTCCGCAGGACAGCTTTGTGCAGCTTGATATTACAGATGCAGATGACAGTGATTTCTATGGCGGCACGCTAGAGGTACCCTTTTTCATAAAAAAGGACAGACTCCATGAGGGCATGAACTATACAGAGCTCACTGTAAGCGGCAATGGGTACAGCATTACGAGAATCATCATTGCATCGACCTATGGCCGTGGCGAGCAGGTGCATGCGAAGCATCATGAGAGGAAGGCCGTAATAGTAAAGGCAATGAACGCCTATCTCGATTTCAGACTGCGGAAGTCAGATGCAGCAGATTTCCTCAAGAGCGCTACAGAGGCCTGTGAATATTTCCTGAATGAGGACCCGTCGGACTGCTTTGCGCTGTGCTATCGCACTATGGCTCAGATCGTTGCCGGAGAGAAGAAGCAGGCCATAGTCACCATCTCCATGCTGAAGGAGATGATAAGCGACAAGACCTCGTTCGAATGGGCTTTTCTTCTGTACCTGTGCACCCTCATGGATCCGGATGAGGAGTACATCGACAGGATCACCGAGGAGATAGAACAGATCTCGCAAATGCATCCTGATGATTCAAGGATATTCTGGTTTCTTCTTTTCCTTCGGAGAAGATATACGGATGCGCCTCTTGAGAGGCTCAAGGACATCAGACAGTGGATCATTAAGGGAGTCAATTCCCCGGTACTCTACGCAGAGGCCCTCGATATGATAAATGCCTATCCGTACATGATAGGGCAGCTTGATTCCTTTTCACTGTCGATCATGAGATTCGGACTAAGAAGGGATGCACTGAGCAAGTCTGTCATATCGAGTGTATGCGAATGCCTGTATGATCTGAAGTCATATCAGATGAGTGTCTACGATTTTGCTGACGGACTCTATCAGAAATTCATGGACCCGGGACTGCTCGAGGCAATAGTGGCTTATCTGCTGCGCAACAGATGTATCGGGATGAAATACCTGGTATGGTACAAGCGCGGCATAGAGACAGGACTCAATCTGACAGGACTGTTCGAAAGCTATATATACAGTGTAGATGACAATTGTACAGAGATCCTTCCGCGTATGCTTACGATGTATTTTGCATACGAGAACAATCTCCCTGAGGACAAGAAGGAATATCTGTATGCAAATGTCGTGACATATAAGGACAAGAGGCCTTCAGTATATGAGGCGTATCTGAAGCAGATCGAGCGCTTTGCGATCGAGAAGCTGCAGAGCAGAAGCATCAATGACAATCTTGCTATCATATACCAGGATGTGTATAACAGGGGATTTTTCGATAAGAATCTGCTTGCTATACTGCGGAGCCTCAGGAATTCAGTAAAGATAATATGCATGGGTGAGGAGTCTGGAGAACTGTATATTTTTACCCGGAAGAAAAAGGAACCGGTAAAGACTCTTCTGTCAGATCATTCGGCGGTAATAGATATAAGTGACGAGGATTTCTTCCCGGTTCTTGTGACACCGGACGGTACCATTTTCGGAAGGGAAGCATTCTATTCAGAAGTAATGCTCCCTGACATAATAGGTGATGACAAGGCTGAAGCAGCTGATGATGAGACTGATATAATATTCGCACTGAGTGAAGAGGCAGACGAGGGCTACAGCAGGCGGTTCTTTATGGATGTGGACCGTGAGACCCTCAGGAATCAGGAGGCAATCCTGCTTTCAACACCTTATGAGAACGGGAGCCTGAGGAACCTCCCACCGCTGGAGAGTGCGTTTATCATCAGGAATCTGATAGCTCAGAATATGATGAGCGAAGCATATTCGGCCATTCAGGAGGTCAATGGTCTGAATGTAGCAGACAACCAGCTGCTGCATCTGGCTACATGGAAGTGCAGGGAGAACGAGGAGGATGATTTCCTTACCTCGCTTGCTTCATATCTGCTCGGGAATCTGCTCTCCAATGCGGATACACTGGACTATCTGTGTGAATATTATTCAGGCCCTACGGAGGATATGCTTTCTCTTTTCAGATATGCTTATGCCAGGGAATGTGATGTGAGCGGGCTGTGCGAGCGGATCATCGGCCAGATGATATATGAGGAGGGCGATAATCCGGCTATAGCTGGTGTCTATAAGGCATATTCTTCTCTGGGCAAAGACCGTGAGACAGAGACTGCATATCTGTCATATTTTTCTGACAGATATATCAGGGAGCTTCCATCAGAGACAGATGACAGCTTCTTTGATGATATTGCAGAGCTGTATGAACGCGAGAGCATCAATCAGCCAATGAAGTATGCTCTTCTCAGGCATTATGCAGCGAAGAAGACGCTCTCTGAAGAAGAGCTTTCTGATGCGGGCAGGCTTCTCGATGAGAATCTGATGGCAGGCAGATATTTCGCCTTCTACAAGAGGCTTGATCTGAGGCTTATAGTACGTAGCGGTATATATGAGAAGACAATAATAGAATATCATGACAGGCCGGGGCGTGCGCTAAGCATCACCTTTTCAGGAAATGAGTCAGACGAGAGGACTGATGATATGACAGAGGTCTATGACGGGATCTATGTTTACACGCTTATACTTTTCCGTGGAGAAAAGATCTCGTACTGTATCTGTGACAGAAAGGGACGTACTCTGAAGGAGGCTGATATCACGAACCAGGACTATCTCGAGGAGATAAAGGACAGCAGATTCGGAAGGCTTGGTACTATATACGAGGATGCGAGATCATCCGATGAGGCATTTGCTGCAGATGTAAATGATTATATCCGACTTGATGTTTCAGAAAAGGATCTTTTTTCAATGGTGTGATCTATGGAGAATGAATCATTAAAGCAGAGAGAGGGTGCCGTATACGGAATTGATATTTCTGATGAGAGGGCGCTGATAAGCTATATCAATCCGAAGGACAGACGGCCTGTCACTGTATCAAAGATATTCGGCGAGGAGAACTATGTATTCCCTATGGTGATTGCGAAGAAGAGCGGCATAGGGCAGTGGTTCATAGGTGATGAGGCTATTGAGAGGAAAAATGACAGCGATGTCACCCTCGTCCCGGACTTCTATCAGAAGGCACTGAAGAATGAAAATATCATCATAGATGCGCAGCTTTTCTCAGGCGAAGAGGTACTGGGAATATATCTGAAGCGGCTGTTTGCAATGGCACAGAATCTCTCGGGCGTGAGAGCGACTGATTTCGTATGCTTCTCGGTGTCCGAGGTAAATAAGGACGTTGTCGATATGATCGACAGATGTGCTGCAGGACTTGGCATACCGGTCAGTAAGGTAGGGGTCATCTCGAAGAAGGAGGCCTTCTATTATTACTGCCTGTCGCAGCCGGAGGAGATCAGGAAGCATGATGTCATAGCCTTTGAGAACAATGGCCCTGTGGTGTACGCCATCAGGCTTAATGTGAATTATACCCTGTCACCGAGGGTGGTGTCTCTCGATGAGAAATACTTCACTCTCGATGAGAGAAATAAGGATTCTTCGTTTGATGATATCCTTCAGGAGATGCTTAAGGGCTCTCTTGTGTCTACGATCTATCTGACAGGTCCTGGATTCTCCCGTGACTGGATGAATGAATCACTTCAGAGAGCGATGATGGGACACAAGGTCTTTGCCGGACAGAATCTATATACAAATGGTGCCTGCTATGCGGCACTTGTCAGGATGGAGGCGGTAGAATGGCCGTTCCTCTACATTGGTGACAATGAACTGAAGCTTAATGTGTCGCTCATGGTATCCGATCTGAACCAGATGAAATTCTATACCCTGATCAATGCAGGCAAAAGCTGGTATGAGGAACGCGGTGAATGTGAGGTGATCCTGGATGGTGATCCTTCGATGTCACTATATATCCAGAAGCCGGACAGCAGGAAGGCAGTAGAAAATGTCCTGAACCTTTCTGATCTGCCGGAGAGGGAGTCAAGGCTTACGAGACTCCGTATCACGGCAGTGCCGCTTTCAGACAGGAAGGTGAGCGTAAGGATATTTGATCTCGGATTCGGTGAGATAGAGAAGGGTAGCGGAAAGACCTTTACTACAACGATAGGAATTGACTGATGGGTGAACTGATACTTTGCAGACAGCCTATGGCTGCAACGCCGTTCTATATAGAGAATGCTTCGCTCAATGTGTATTCTCTTGAGGAACTGTGCTACTATATTTTTCATAATACAGAGACTCTGTCCCCTGACTTCATATCAGAGGAGCTGCTCACATGGATCGATGAGGAACTGTCGTTTCCGTCACTCGCAGACAGGCTCAGGGCGCTGAAAGAGTCAGATACTCCTTTTCATGTGCAGATTGAGACACTGCTGTCATCGTGCGGCTATCTGACGCCTGGAGAGATAAAGGATACAGTCAGGGAGGTCATGCTTTTCGCTGGTCTTTCTCCTGCTGAGAAGAAGAAAAAGGTTGCTGACCAGCTGTTGAAGAATGGCAGGTTCAGAAGGGCGATCCTTACATATCAGGAGATACTTGATTCGGAGGATATATCAAGAGTATTTTATGGAGATGTCTGTCATAATATAGGATATGCCTATGCCCAGGCTTTTCTCTTCAGGGAGGCAGCCGGGTATTACCGCATGGCATACGAGCGCAATACCTCGACGAGAAGCCTGTCACAGATGCTTTTCTGTCTGATGGAATGTGATGACGAGAAGGCTATAGATTGTGCAGTGGCAGATTATCATATCAGACCTGAGCAGATAGATATGGCAAGGAAGGTCTTCGAGGCTGCAAATTCCTCTGCTGAGGTAAAGGAGGCCCAGCAGAGGGCAGCAGACACGCCTCATATCTATGACAGACTGAGATCAGAATATATCAGGAAATACGGAGCATAAGGTGTTTGGCTTTAAGAAGAGAAAAGAAAAAAAGACCGAGGATGAGATTTTTGATGATCTGATCGGACAGATAGATTCGATCGATAATTATCAGAATCCCAAGAAAATCGAACATTATATACTTGATTCCTGTGAACAGATAATTGCCGCGACTAAGGATATAGAAGGCAAGAAGGCCGAGATAAAGGTCCTCACGAATTACCTTGAGGATATCAGGCGCATCGGCAGGATGAATAAGAAGGAGGCTTGTGCCGTAAAGAGGGCCGCTGCCGCTATCGAGAAGGCCCAGAAGAGCCGCAGGGCTTTTATGGACGCGCCGAAACCGATGTCTGATGATGCATATAAGCTGATCCAGGAAAATGAAGGCAATATCGGGCTTGACATCCAGAGGATGAAGGAGAACGAGGCCTATCAGGAAAAGACCTCTGCGAAGATGCATGTGCTCGAGGCAGATAAAGGGGAGCTTCATATGGACTTTGATGAAGCAACCGGGCACAGCGGGTTTGCTCAGAAGATATGCTGGCTTCTTCTGGTGCTTTTTGTGGCAACCTTTTTCATTCTGCTTGCAGCAGGCCAGTCCTCATCGGGACAGGCAGCACAGGGAGTCATTGGAGTATTCCTGCTTGTATTTGCACTGCTTGCTGTGATACTTTTCCTGTGGCAGGCCTCTACGATCAGGAAGCGAAGGGGCCTCCTGCGTGACCTGAATTCCACGATCAATTCGCTCAATGTCGCGAGAATGGAATATGCTAATGTGACAAAGGCGATAAATGCTACCTCTGACAAGTACCATGTGCATAGTGCTACAGAGCTCGAGTACCTATACAATAGCTATCTCGATTTCAATGACAGACGGGAGAAATTCGTAAAGGATGATGAGGACCTGACATACTGGAATTCATACCTGATGAAGCTTCTATCTCCGCTCAGGCTCTATGATCCGCATATCTGGGAGAAGCAGGCGGCTGCGCTTAATCACGAGGATGACATGAAGGAGGTTCATGATGAGCTCGTGAAGAAGCGTCAGGACTTAAGAGACCAGATCGAGCTGGAGAGAGACCAGGTGAAGAGCGACCGTGAACAGATCGATGAGATGATGGCACATCAGGATTTCTATGTGCCGGAGATACTTGAGATTCTGAAGTCGGTAGATCGTCTGTGCGGACTTGACACAGGAAAGAAATTAGAAGAAAATAGTAAGATGCAGCAGGCACCTGAGAAGAAAAGGCCGGAACCGAAGCGTGAGCCGGAAAAGAAGCCGGAGGCAAAGGCAGAAGGTCCTGTGATAAGGAAGGTATCTGCTCTCGATATTTATAATAAAGAAAAACAGAAGGAAGTAAAACCAATGAAAGTCAGAACCAGATTTGCGCCATCACCTACAGGAAGAATGCATGTAGGAAATCTCCGTACAGCGCTGTATGCATTTCTTATAGCAAAGCATGCTCTCGGAGACTTTATTCTCCGTATCGAGGATACTGATCAGGAAAGATATGTAGAAGGTGCTATCGATATCATATACAAGACCCTGAAGGATACGGGGCTCACCTATGACGAGGGCCCGGACAAGGACGGCGGAGTGGGGCCGTATGTCCAGAGTGAGAGAGTTAAGCAGGGCATATACATGAAGTATGCAAAGGAGCTTATCGATAAGGGAGAAGCATACTACTGCTTCTGTACTCCTGAGAGGCTTGAGGGGCTGAAGCAGGAGGTGGTGGATGAGAATGGTGAGAAGAAGACCATTTCCATCTATGACAAGCACTGCCTGCATCTGTCAAAGGAAGAGGTAGAGGCCAATCTGGCTGCTGGAAAGCCTTATGTCATCAGACAGAACAATCCACGTACCGGCACGACTACCTTCCATGATGAGATATATGGTGATATCACGGTTGACAACAGTGAGCTCGATGATATGATACTAATCAAGTCTGACGGTTATCCTACATACAATTTCGCAAATGTAGTCGATGACCATCTGATGGGAATCACCCATGTGGTACGTGGAAATGAGTACCTGTCTTCATCCCCGAAGTACAATCGTCTGTATGAGGCGTTCGGCTGGGAGGTACCGAAGTACATCCACTGTCCGCTGATCACAAACGAGGAGCATCAGAAGCTGTCCAAGAGAAGCGGTCATTCATCATTTGAGGATCTGGTGGAGCAGGGATATCTGACTGATGCCATTGTGAATTTTGTTGCTCTTCTCGGCTGGAGTCCTGAGGACAATCAGGAGATCATGAATCTTCCTGAGCTCATCGAGAAATTTGACTACACCCATATCAATAAGAGCCCGGCCGTATTCGACATCACTAAGCTTAAGTGGATGAATGGCGAGTACATCAAGAGAATGGACCCGGCAGTCTTTAATAAAATGGCAATGCCATATATTGATGAGGTAGTGAAGAGAGACTGCGATAAGGAAAAGATCGCTGCACTTGTACAGTCACGTATCGAGATCTTCCCTGATATTAAGGAGCTTGTTGATTTCTTTGAGGCAGTACCGGAGTATGATACCTCGCTCTATATCAATAAGAAGAATAAATGTACGGAAGAGAATTCCCTTGCACTTCTCGAGGAGGTTCTTCCGGTACTCGAGGCACAGGATGACTATTCAAATGACGGACTGTTTGCAGCTCTTAAGGCCCTTGCCACAGATAAGGGCTACAAGGTAGGCTTCGTAATGTGGCCGCTGCGTACAGCACTCTCAGGCAAGGCTTCTACACCGGGCGGTGCAACTCAGATCATGGAAATTCTCGGCAAGGACGAGTCGCTGTCGAGGATCAGAGCCGGAATCGACAAGCTGAAAGGATAAAATTATAAAAGGAGGGGCGGGGTATGAAGTTTAGCATTCCACAGCAGGAAGCAGTAGAACATTTCATGGGACCGTGCCTGTGCATTGCAGGTCCGGGGAGCGGCAAGACCCTGGTGCTTACGGAGCGTATAGGACATCTGATACGTGAGCACGGAGTCGCACCGCAGAATATCCTCGTGGTGACATTCACACGGGATGCCGCTATGTCGATGCAGCAAAGATTCTCGGAGAAATTCCGGGTGCATCCGCTGCCGGCATTCGGCACCTTTCATTCCATTTTTTTCAATATCTTACGAAGAGAAGGCAGGCTTGATGCGAGGGACATTATTTCAGGCAGAAGATCCCTTGCCATACTTTCGTATGCGGTTAATGAGTGCGGTATTAAGCCGGCTAATGAGAATTTTTATCCGCAGCTGATAAGAACCATCAGCTACTATAAGAACTGCGGAGTACTCGATGAAAATATTTTCCCGGCAGATACGACAACAGAAGACATCCGCCGGGTAATTGAGGCATATCAGAGGACTACGAGAGAAGCAGGCTTATATGATTTTGATGACCTGCTCGTAGAGATGAAGCGATACTTCGAAGAGCATCCTGACAGGCTTAAGTACTGGAAAGGACGGTTTCCTTTTATCCTTGTGGATGAAGCACAGGACATGAACCTGCTGCAGTACCGGATTATTACATCTATGGCTGGGGAGTCTGCAAATCTTTTTCTCGTGGGCGATGATGACCAGGCAATATACGGATTCCGCGGATCGGATCCTTCGTTCCTGCTCGGCTTCACAGGGGACTATCCTGATGCTCATACGGTTATCCTGAACTGCAATTACAGATGCGCCAGAAGAATAGTTGCTTCTTCAGCAAGGCTTATTTCAGAAAACAGGACAAGATTCGAGAAGGACCTGGTTCCGGGCTCATCGGAGGATGGAACCCTTGAAATCGTGACATCTGATAATGACAGGGATGAGGCTGTGAAGGTATGTGATATGATAGAAGCCCTGATCTCATCAGGAGTTCCGGGACAGGAGATCGCGGTCCTCTACAGGAACCGTAGGGCTGCAAATTCACTGATGTCAGAGATGGCAAGGATCGGCAGAATGAAGTCGGATTCTGATCTCTTTTTCTACAGGAGCTTTGTGTATGATGATATCCTCGCGATCCTAAGGTGTACAGAGGATAAGGTAAGGCGTGAGGATTTTCTCAGGGCTCTCATGCATCCTGACAGAAATGTCGGGAGAATGGGCCTTGCCGATGAAATGATCGATAAGAAAAAGTGGCTTTCCTATATGCAGAGGACCATCCTCGCAAAGGAGGCACAGGCATTCATCAGAGAGCTTGACTTCCTGAAACAGCTGTCACCGTATTCTGCGATAAACTATATCATGAAACGGATGGGATATGAGAAATTCATCCGTGACTATTCATACAGGAATGGCGTGGACAGTGCCATGTATTCTGATCATGCAGAAAGGATACGCGAGGAATCGGCGAAATATCGCCGTATAAGCGAATTCTGCGTGGCAATGACAGAAAAGAAGGAAGGGGCCCTGTCATCTCAGGAGAAGAGAGGTACCGGTGAGATCGGCTTCTATACCTTTCATGGATCAAAGGGACTTGAATTCGATCATGTATTCATCATAGGAGCCTGTGACGGAATCACGCCCTCGGATAAGGCCGATACAGTGGGAAAGCTCGAGGAAGAACGCAGGATGTTCTATGTCGCAATGACCAGGGCCAGAAAGCATCTTGTCATATCGGTCTGTGCGAGGTATGGAAATCATGCCTATTACCCGTCTCCGTTTATAAAAGAGGCATTGGGATAATTAAAAAAAGTCGTATTTTTATTCAAGGTATGCTATACTATTTTAGTAATTGGCGTTTTTTAAGAAAGAGTGCATATGGATTTTTCAATGAAAAAAGGCAGCTTCAGAAGCTTCGGTGCCTTCAGGCGCAGGAGAGGTTGCGAGTTTACGGTAGTGGCTCGCGGGCAGGGCGGTCTTTCTGTCATTTTCTATAATAAAAGGAGCGGAAAGAGGATAAAAAAGATCAGAGTGGATGACAATTACCGTGTGGGCCGGGTATATTCTGTATATTTTCCTGAGCTTGATGCGGCTGAACTCTCATACAGGCTTGAGGATTCTGACGGAGAGTATCTCGATCCATACGCACCGGTTATAGTGGGACGTGAGAAATGGAACGATGTATCAAGAAAGAAAAATGACTATTTTGTCGCAGGCGGCATTGGTGACACGGTAGCAGACTATTCAGAGAAGATGGTATCGGTAGCGCCTGAGGATATGGTGATATATAAGCTTCATGTGAGGGGTTTTACTGAGCAGGCACAGCTTCCGGCGTCTATCAGGGGCAGTTACAGGGGAGTTATCAGGAGGCTTCCATATCTGAAGTCGCTTGGAGTCACGTCTGTCCTTCTTATGCCTGTATATGATTTCGAAGAGATACGGTATAATACTTATAAGGTGACTGAACCTGGAGATAAGTTCGGTGAGGTCACAAGCGAGCCGTTCGGAGTCAATTACTGGGGATATGGCGATGCATCGTATTTTGCGCCAAAGGCATCATATTTTCCCGGGAATCCGCAGAAGGGAATGGATGCTCTGTCCAATGCCGTACACAGGGCTGGGATGGAGATTCTGATGGAGTTCTCCTTTTCCTCAGAGAAGGTGATAGACAACCCACGTTTCATAGCAGATATACTGGTCTGGTGGCATCTGAGATACAGAGTGGACGGCTTCCATCTGATCGGAGAAGGAATACCTGTGGAGTATCTGCTGAAGCATCCTATGCTCTCCAATGTTAAGATCTTCTATGATCATATTGACGAGCGCAGGCTTTATAAGGAGGACCACAAGAGGTTTTTCTATTACAATGACGATTTCATATATCCGCTGCGCAGGCTGCAGAACCATATGGACGGCTCAGTGGCAGAGCTTGCTAACCAGATGAGGCGTCAGGGGAAGGAATTCGGATTTGTCAATTATGCCGCAGAGAAGACCGGATTTACGCTTCTTGATGCATACAGCTATGGTGAGAAGCACAATGAGGCTAATGGCGAGGACAACAGGGATGGCAGCAATTACAACTGCAGCTCGAATCATGGTATAGAGGGAAAGACCACCAGCCGCAATGTGATGCACAATCGTATCACCTGTGTCAGGTCAGCACTCGCCTGTGTATTCATGTCGCAGGGAGTTCCGCTCATCACAGAGGGAGATGAGGCACTGAACAGTGCCGGCGGCAACAACAATCCATATGGACAGGATAATGCAACCGGATGGGCACAGTTTTCCAACAGGAAGGATGTGAAGAATCTGGAGAGGTTCGTGGAGGATCTGGCAGCCTTCCGTAAGAGCCACCCTGCGATCCGTACGAAGAGTCCGATGAAGCAGACTGACTATCTGAACTATGGTCTTCCTGATCTGTCGTATCATGATACTGAGCCGTGGATCATGGGTATCGGTCCTGAGAAAAAGGGTCTGGGTACTATGTATACAGGCTACTATGCAGGAGAGGGCGAGGAGGATGTCATGGTTCTCATCAATTTCTACTATGACGACAGAACATATGCACTTCCATCCATAGGAGATGACAGGAACTGGTATCTCGTGGCAAATACAGGAGATGACGCGTTCCTCGAGGAGCCGCTGCTCTGTGACAGGGGATATGTGTCTGTGCCTGGCGGCACGGTTTCTATACTTGCAGGAAGGGTGACAGATGAGCTTTCTTAATGCCATCAGGCATTTCAGGACAATTACACATCACAGACATCTGGTCATGAGAGGCTGCTTCAAGGTAGGTCTGTACAGGCAGGGACTGTTGCATGATCTGTCCAAATACTCATGGACCGAGTTCCGCATCGGGGCAAAGTATTATCAGGGTACAAGAAGTCCGAATAATGAGGAAAGGGAAGAGACCGGTCTGTCCACGGCCTGGCTTCACCACAAGGGCAGGAATAAGCACCATTACGAATACTGGATCGATTATGACCTTAATGCAAAGGACGGAGTCTGCCCGCTGTGCGGCATGAAGATGCCGGTGAACTATGTAGTGGAGATGTTTATCGACAGGCTCTCTGCAAGCAAGAACTACATGGGTGATAAGTACAGGGACGATTCTGCCCTGAAGTATTATCTGAAGGGCCGCGGGCACTATATCATCCACCCGGAAACCGACGCCCTGCTCCACAAGCTTCTCGAGATGAATGCCGAGAAGGGCGAGGAGGAGACCTTCCGGTATATAAGAAAATATGTTCTAAAGAACAAAAAGTGATTGCGTTTTACTGTTATTCATGCTATCATCTTTTTATCTTTTTCAAATCTCACTTTCCAGATTATCTCCGGAAAGGAATCACAATGTTCAGTCAGATAAAATGCGGAACCATCAGGGGGCTGAAGGCTACTATGGTGACGGTAGAGGCAGACGTTAGCGACGGACTGCCTGCTTTTGATATGGTAGGCTCCCTGTCCGGCGAGGTAAAGGAATGCCGCGAAAGAGTAAGGACTGTCCTGAAGACTGCAGGATATACTCTGCCCGCAAGACACATCACAGTGAATCTGTCACCTGCAGATGTAAGGAAATCAGGAAATGGTTTTGATCTGCCTGTGGCCTGCTCGGTGCTCTGTGCCCTGGGATCTGCAAATGCAGAAAAGTTTGCAGGAATATTTATCTGTGGAGAGCTCAGGCTGTCCGGCGAGGTACTGCCTGTCAGAGGCATGCTTCCGATGCTTCTCGAGGCGAGGGATAATGGCATCAGAAAATGCATCATTCCGAGGGAAAATCTATGCGAGGCCATGCTCGTTCCTGATATTGAGGCAATAGGCGTCGCATCATTTTCAGAGCTTCTTTGTTATATCAATACAGGACGTATTCCTGACCAGGGGATGCCTGAGACCGCAGAGCTTAATGAAGACTCATATATGGACTTTAAGGAGCTGCATGGACAGAGGATACCGAGAAGGGCCTGCGAGATTGCAGCAGCCGGAATGCACAATCTGCTGATGTACGGACCGCCCGGAGCAGGAAAGAGCATGATAGCGAAGTGCCTGCCATCCATTCTGCCGCCTCTTACCGAATCAGAGAAGCTCGAGCTCATGAAGATATACAGTATATGCGGCAGGCTGAGATTCTCGTATGACAATATCAGACGACCGTTCAGAAGCCCACACCATACGGTGACGGCGGTCGCCATGTCAGGAGGCGGGAATTCAGTGGTGCCGGGTGAGATCACTATGGCTCACAACGGAGTCCTGTTCCTTGATGAGCTGCCAGAGTTCAGAAGGGATGTGCTCGAGGTACTGAGGCAGCCACTCGAGGAAGGAAAGATAAATGTAGTAAGGAACCGGTACCAGGAGGAATATCCGGCGGAGTTCCTGTTCGTGGCGGCAATGAATCCATGCAGGTGCGGATATTATCCTTCTCCGAAATGTACCTGCTCTGCACCATCGATCCAGCATTATCTGTCAAGGATCTCACAGCCGCTTCTCGACAGATTCGATCTGTGTGTGCAGACGAAGAGAGTGGACTTTGCAGAGCTCATGGGAGAAAGCGATGATGAGCCATCAGAGCAGATCAGGGAGAGAGTGATCATGGCACTGGAGATTCAGAAAGAAAGATATGCTGATGAATCATTTACCTTCAACAGTCAGGTGACCTCGAGGGTTATAGAGGAATACTGCCGCCTGAGCGCAGAGACAAAGGAATATATGAAGCAGCTGTTTGTGGCCGAGGAGCTGACCGCAAGAGGCTATTACAAAATACTGAAGGTTGCGCGCACCATTGCAGATCTCGCAGGAGAGAAGGATGTGACCAGGTCTCACATTGCGGAAGCCGGATACTTCAGATCGCTTGACAGGAGATTCTGGGAGGTAAGAGGATGAATACTGCATACGAGGAATATGAATTTGCCGCAACGAGGTGTTTTCATCGTGAGAAAAAGAGAGAGCTCCTGGAGAGATTCGGGACTCCGCAGGAATTTATCGGTGAAAAGGATGACAGGATAGTCGAGGCCGGTATAATCGATAAGAATGAACTCATGTCCTTCAGGCAGGAATATTCTTCACCACGGACAAAGGAGAATTACAGGAGCTTCTTTGCAGATCAGCTCAATGGCATCACCTTTTTCTATGATGGGGATTTTCCGGAGCAGCTTAAGCATGTATCCAATCCTCCAGTGGCACTTTTCATCAGGGGAAGCCTGCCTGAGCCCGGGGAGAAGCTTGTGGCTATGGTCGGAGCGAGAAGATGCAGTGACTATGGAAGGCTTATGTCAGAAAAGATAGCAGGAGACCTGGCAGAGAACGGCTTTTCCGTAGTGAGTGGGATGGCATTGGGAGTCGATGGCTATTCGCACAGAGGCTGTCTGGCTCATGGTGGAAGGACGTATGCGTTTCTCGGCTGTGGGACAGATATATGCTATCCGCCATCAAATAGGGATATCTATGAGCAGATTCCGTATCATGGGGCGCTGATCAGTGAATTTCCACGAGGAATGGCTCCCACGAAGCAGTCATTCCCGGACAGGAACAGACTCATAAGCGGCATGTCGGGGGCAGTGCTCGTGATAGAGGCAAGAGAGCGCAGCGGCTCGCTCATCACGGCTGATATGGCACTGGATCAGGGAAAGGATGTGTATGCTCTCCCTGGCCGGATCACCGATCCGCTGAGTGCCGGAGCCAACCGACTGATATGGCAGGGAGCCGGCATTATCAGGTCATCTGAGGCTATTGTGGCTCAGCTTAAAATGGAGGATGCGTCGTTTGAAATGAACGATCTCGAGGAGGAGATGAAGAAATTAAATCTTGAAAAAGATGAAATGGTGGTGTATAGTTGTTTCGATTTCTGTGCTAAAAGCATAGATGAGGTCCAGAAGGTAACCGGCATGACCCTTCTGGAGCTTTTAAATATAGTAGTAAACCTCTGCAGCAAGGGTTATCTGAAGGAGGTATTCATGAACCACTATGTCAGAAATGTGCCGGTTTAGAAGAGTAGGAAGGATTTATTTTAATGGCAAAAAATCTCGTGATCGTCGAGTCTCCGACAAAGGTCAAAACGATTAAGAAATTTCTTGGAAAAAACTATACTGTTGTAGCAACTATGGGTCATGTGCGTGATCTGCCGAAGAGTCAGCTTGGTATTGATGTAGACAATGATTTCGAGCCGAAGTATATTACCATTCGTGGTAAGGGCGATCTGCTTGCTTCACTCAGGAAGGAAGTAAATAAGGCAGACATGATCTATCTCGCGACAGACCCGGACCGTGAAGGAGAAGCTATTTCATGGCACCTCATACCGGCACTGAAGCTCGAGGGCAGGAAGTATTCAAGAATTACATTCAACGAGATCACAAAGAACGCCGTTAAGGAATCCTTTAAGCACCAGAGAGACATAGACATGAATCTTGTGGATGCCCAGCAGGCCAGAAGGGTTCTTGACCGTATCGTGGGCTACAGCATAAGCCCGCTTCTCTGGGCAAAGGTAAAGAGAGGACTGTCCGCAGGACGCGTACAGTCAGTTGCACTCCGCATAATATGCGACAGGGAGGATGAGATCAATGCTTTTATCCCGAAAGAGTATTTCACTCTCGAGGTGGAGCTTGGAGGGAAGGGCAGAAAGACCCTTCAGGCATCATACTATGATAAGGATAGTAAAAGCACGGATATTGATTCCAGGGATAAGCTGAATTCGATCATCGCTGATATAGATGGAGGAGAATTCACTATTGATACTATTAAGGATACAGAGAAGAGCCGCAAGGCACCTCTGCCCTTTACTACATCTACAATGCAGCAGGAGGCCTCGAAGGCACTCAATTTTGCCCTGTCGAAGACAATGCTTGTGGCCCAGCAGCTTTATGAGAACGGATTCATCACATATCTCCGTACCGATTCGACCCGTGTATCTGATGAGGCAAAGGCCGCGGCAGCAGCATTCATCAGTGCGAATTATGGAGATTTGTATCTTGGTGGAAATCCGGCAAAGAAGAGCGGCGGGAAGAACGTGCAGGATGCGCATGAGGCCATCAGGCCGGCAGACCTGACTCTCCGTCCGGATGAAATGAAGGAGAAGGTACCGAGAGACCAGTTCCGCCTGTACAGTCTGATCTGGAAGCGCTTTATGGCATCGCAGATGGCTCCGCAGAAGAGAAGGACGACGTCTATGCGTCTCTCATGTAACGGGAATGTGTTTACGACCTCGAGTACAGTGGTCACCTTCGATGGTTTCTCGAAGGTATATATGGACAGTGATGATTCGGATGAGAAGAAGCCGAAGGACTTTTCTGTTTATGAAAAGGGGGATGTGCTGACTCTTAAGAGCTATGAGGACAAGCAGCATTTCACCCAGCCGAAGCCGCACTTTACCGAGGCTTCACTCGTTCATACGCTTGAGGAATTAGGTATCGGCAGACCGTCCACCTATTCACCTACTATCACGACTCTCCTGAAGAGGCATTATGTGATAAAGGATGAGAGGAACCTTTTCGTCTCGGAGCTTGGCGAGATAGTAAATAAGATAATGGTAGAGTCATTCCCGGAGATAGTGGACAAGACCTTCACCGCAAATATGGAGAGTCTGCTCGATGGAGTGGAAGCGGGAGAGGTAGAATGGAAATCCATTATCAGGAACTTCTATCCCGACCTGATGAAGGAGGTCCATAAGGCTGAGGACGAGCTCGAAAAGGTAGAGATAAAGGATGAAGAGACTGATGTGATCTGTGACAAATGCGGCAGACACATGGTCATCAAGTACGGCCCTCATGGAAAGTTCCTTGCATGTCCTGGATTCCCGGAATGCCGCAATACAAAGCCTTATCTGGAGAAGATAGGTGTAGCCTGCCCTGAATGTGGCAGGGATATTGTGATCAGAAAGACGAAGAAGGGCAGGAAGTTCTACGGATGTGAGGATTATCCTACCTGTGACTTCATGAGCTGGCAGAGGCCGGTATCAGAGAGATGTCCACGCTGTGGTAAATACATGGTGATCCGCGGGAAAAAGATAGTATGCTCGGATCCTGAGTGCGGATATTCAGAGGAAATCAAGGAAAATGATTGATAATTTCTGATAAATGCGTATAATTTAGTGTATTGATAGAATTTTACCAAATGAAGGTCAGATAGAGACAATGAGTGCAGAGTTACTAGAATTACTGGACAAGACAAGAAAGATCGGAAAGCTTTTACACAATAATAATGACCGCTCGAAGGTTGTATTTAATGATATATGCAGGGTACTGACAGATATCCTCGACTCTTCATGCATGGTCATCAGCAAGAAGGGAAAGGCCCTTGGTATCAGCTTCCATCAGGACGGCCACAGACTTACCGACCTGATCACAGATAAGGTTGGCGAATTCATTAATACAGATCTGAATGACAGGCTCCTGGGGATTCTTTCCACTAGAGAGAATGTGAATCTCGAGACGCTTGGCTTCGAGGGTGGAGATGTGTCACAGTACAATGCCCTTATCACGCCTATCGATATTGCTGGTGAGAGACTGGGCACGCTTTTTATCTACAGATATGACAAGCCGTATGGCATTGATGATATAATCCTTGCAGAGTATGGCACTACTGTGGTAGGACTGGAGATGATGCGTTCTGTTAATGAAGAGAATGCAGAGGAAAACCGTAAGATCCAGGATGTGAAGAGTGCCATCAGTACCCTTTCGTACTCAGAGCAGCAGGCTATCATCCATATTTTTGATGAGCTTGATGGCAAGGAGGGAATCCTTGTGGCATCGAAGATCGCGGACAGAGTTGGCATTACACGAAGCGTCATAGTGAATGCTCTCCGCAAGTTTGAGTCAGCAGGTGTCATTGAATCGCGTTCATCAGGAATGAAGGGAACGTATATCAAGGTTTTAAACAACGCTGTATTCAGCGAGCTCGCAAAACTAAAAGACAATATGAACTGACTGATAACAACATATTGTATCCTACGGAAACTTTTTTCTACAAAAAATGTCATAAAATCGCTAAAAAAGGGTTGTTTTTTTCGTGAAATCAAATATAATAACTATGAGTGTAATTTTTAGATTAATTTAAGAAATAATCAGGAGGATCTGTCCGTGATAAGGTCAAATGCGTTTGATTATATAAGTCTGATGGATAAGGCTGCAGATGCCAGCTGGCTCCGTGAGACAGCTATTTCTAATAATATAGCAAATGTCGACACACCCGGATACAAGCGGCAGGATGTAAAGTTCCAGGATATACTTGAGGATCAGCTCGACAATACTAAGTATAAGAACCTGGATCAGGCAGTGAATTCACTTGACTATACTGACAGCAGCAGTCTGAAGGGTGAGGTATATACCGATTATCCTTCGTTTGACTACAGACTTGATACGAATAATGTCGATGTTGATAATGAAAATGTCGAGTATGCAGGCGAACAGCTCCGCTATCAGGCACTCACCACTGCTATCAGTGGTGATTTCCAGTGCTTCAACGCAGTAACGAGATCATAAGACCGGAGGTAGTTTATGGCACTTTTTCAGTCTTTTAATATAGCAGGAAGCGGTATGACGGCTGAGAGATTCCGTATGGATACGATTGCCGAGAATATCGCAAATGTAAATACCACACATTCAGAGGACGGCTCAGGTCCTTACAGAAGAAAGATTGTGACTTTTGAAGAGAGAAGTCTTAATCCTTCTTTTTCATCTACCCTTGAGCAGTACCGGGATTCATTCAAGGGGAACGGAGTCCGTGTAGCATCGGTATCTGATGATACATCGACTGACTTCATCATGGATTATGACCCGTCGAATCCGGATGCAGACCAGAATGGATATGTCAGCTATCCCAATGTGAATACCGTTACAGAGATGACGAACCTGATCGATGCCACGAGAGCATATCAGGCCAATGTGACAGTATTCAATGGACTCAAGAGCTCGGCACAGCAGGGGATTGCTATCGGCAATTCATAAGCGGTTGAAGGAAGGAAAAGCAGGATAGTATGGATGCAATGACATCGATCGAGGCAGCAAATGCCGGATACAAGACAGCACCACAGAGGTCAGGTATCAATCCGGATAAGAAATCAGATTTCGGTTCCGTGTTTGATGCAGCTGTCAATCTTGTAGATGAGACGAATACACTGCAGAACAAGGCCAATGCCGAGCAGGTAAAGTTCGCACTGGGCCTTTCAGATAATACTCATGATATGATGATAGCCCTGCAGAAGGCACGTATCGCACTCCAGTACACGAATGCGATCAGGACGACCTGTGTACAGGCTTACCAGAGTATAATGAACATGCAGATTTAATAAGGGGTTCGGTAAAAGATGCCTGAAAGAATTCAGAATATACTTAACAGAATAGCGGCATGGTGGAAGAAGTTTACTACCAGACAGAAGGCGCTTATGATAAGCTCAGTTTCTGTAGTGGTAGTTGCTCTTATAATCTTAGGAGTCGTAGCTACAAGACCCGAGAAGATGGATCTCGTGACAGCTTCAGATGCTACTGAGGCGAGTACGATCAAGGATCTGCTCGATGGTCAGAGCATAGCATACACCCAGTCGCAGGACGGTATGACATTTACCATTGACAAGAAGGATGAAGCATCAGCAACCATTCTTCTCGGACAGAATGGTATCTATTCCAATGGATATACCGGCAAGGACGCAAATGAGTCATATAAGTATACAGACATTTCAAGCGGATCCTTTACCCAGACCGAGGCAGATAAGCAGCGTAATATGCAGCATTATCTGCAGACACAGATGGATACCTATCTTGCGACTCTGTCAAATGTCAAGAGTGCAAAGGTCAATTTCAATATACCTTCTGATGACGGAACACTCGCAGCAAAGCAGGAGGAGGCTTCAGCCTCATGTCTTCTTGAGCTGTCAGGCTCAATGTCAGATGATCAGGCTGCTGCAATAGCGAAGTTCATAGCGACCGGCCTTGGAAATAAGACTACAGAGAATATCACGATCATCGATACAGATGACAATATCCTATTCTCAGGCGGTGATGAAGCAACCTCAGGCGGAATTGCCTCCACTAATCTCACTGCGAAGCAGAAGAGAGAAAGATATACCGAGAATCAGGTAAAGAAGGTTCTGGCAAAGAATGCCACAGGTAAGGCTATCTATGATAATGTCCAGGTGGCAGCCAATCTCGATATGGACTTCTCTGATACGAAGAAAACCAGATGGGAATATGATGTGGCAGAAGGACAGACACAGGGCTATCTCGACAGCAAGACTACCAAGAGCAGTACATCAGATGGTACTAATGCAGGAGTACCAGGTACTGATTCCAATGATGATACCAATAGCTATGTGACACAGAATGGCGCTACAAATCATAGCGAGTCAAATGAAGAGACAGACGACTACCTGCCTAATGAAACAAAGACTGAGACACAGCAGGAAGCAGGAGATGTGAATTACGATAATTCCTCGATCACAGTCACAGCATACAATGACGTGATCTATGATGAGGATAAGATGAAGGCCAGCGGACAGCTGAAGAATCAGACCTTTGATGAGTTTGTTGCCAAGAATAGCGGTATGACTGCTACACGGGCGAGCAATCAGGTGATCCAGGCAATCTCAAATGCTACTGGTATTCCAACAAGCAATATCACTATCAATGCCTATGACGTACCACAATTCCATTATTCTACAGGTGGACGTACCTGGCTTGACTGGCTGGAGATCATTCTCGCACTGCTTATCTTCGTACTGCTCGGATTCGTGGCATTCAGGAGCCTGCGTGGAAAGAAGGAGGAGCAGGAGGCAGAAGAGGTCACTGTTGATACACTCCTTCATGATCAGGAGCAGCAGGAGGAGCTCGAGGATATCGGATACAATGAGAAGTCCGAGGCCAGACAGCTCATTGAGAAGTTTGTTGAAGAAAAGCCGGAGGCAGCAGCCAACCTGCTGCGTAACTGGCTGAATGAGGACTGGGGTGAATAAAGATGGCTAATACAACAAATCCACCATCCCAGGCTGTACAGAATGCCATAGCCAATTCCAAGACCTCTACTCCTGCTAAGGGAGATACTACAGGTACAGAGGGACTTACCGGAGTACAGAAGGCAGCAATCCTCCTCATCACCTTAGGGCCCGAGAGATCAGCTGATATCTTCAAGCATCTGAAGGAGGATGAGATAGAGGAGCTGACTCTTGAGATAGCAAATACGAGAAGCGTATCCCCTCAGGTAAAGGATGCCGTAATAAATGAGTTCTATCAGATCTGCCTGGCTCAGCAGTACATCGCTGAGGGTGGTATCGGATATGCGAAGGAGCTTCTTGAGACTGCACTCGGGGCAGATAAGGCTCATGAGGTTATCAATAAGCTTACTGCATCTCTTCAGGTTCGTCCGTTCGAATTTATCAGGAAGACGGAGCCTCAGCAGGTGCTGAACTTCATTCAGGACGAGCATCCTCAGACCATAGCAATGATACTTTCATATCTGCCGCCTTCGCAGGCTGCTATGATCCTGAGTGCGCTATCTCCTGAGAAGCAGGCTGATGTAGCGAAGCGTATTGCGCTGATGGATCGTACTTCTCCTGAAGTCATCAAAGAGGTGGAAAGAGTGCTTGAAAGAAAGCTGTCAAGCCTTATCAATCAGGATTACACCTCTGCGGGCGGTGTTGATGCTACCGTATCAATTCTCAATGCAGTAGATCGTGGTACCGAGAAGCGTATCATGGAGTCTCTCGAGATCGAGGAGCCGGAGCTTGCAGAAGAGATCCGAAAGAAGATGTTCGTATTCGAGGATATCCTTCTTCTCGACGACCGTTCTATCCAGAGAGTCCTCAGAGAAGTGGACAATCAGGATCTCGAATATGCCCTCAAGGGAACAAACGAGGATGTACAGAATGCAATCTTCAAGAACCTGTCAAGCCGTCTGGCATCCATGATCAAGGAAGATATGGAATACATGGGTCCTATCAGGATGAAGGACGTAGAGGAGGCGCAGCAGAAGATCGTTGGTATCATCAGACGTCTCGAGGATTCAGGAGAGATCATTATCTCCAGAGGTGGAGGTGACGACCTGGTTGTATAATATATATCACGGAAGCGTGTTATCAGAAGACAAGGTAGTCATCGACTCGAACGCCAAGGCCAAAAGCCGTATAGAAGCAGCCAGAAGAAAGGCAGAGGAAGAGAGACGCAGGGAAGATAAGGAAGTAATTGATTCCTTTATTGCATCCCTGTCAAAGGATGATTCCGGTCTCCCGGTGCTTGAAAAGGATTCTGATGGCAATTATGTCATTCCTTTTGGCGATGACGGTAAGCCGCTTTTTGAGGCTGATGATAATGGACATCCGGTTATTTCCGAGCCTGAGGAACAGGATGAAGAGGCATTTGAAGAGCAGCCCTCTACTAAGGAGTTTGATGAGGAAAGAGAGCAGATCCTCTCTGAGGCAAGAGCTGATGCAGATGCCATCATAGCAAAGGCAAAGGAAGAGGCTGACGGAATCTTTGAGCATACAGCTGATGAGGCTTCTAAGAAGGGCTACAGTGACGGGCTCCTGAAGGGTCAGGAGGAGTATCAGGCAAAGCTTTTTGCTCTTGACACAAGGCAGGCCTCACTCGAGGATAATTATAAGCAGAAGGAAGCATCTCTTGAAAAGGAGGTCCTTGATGCGGTGCTTGAAGTAGTATCTAAGGCCTTTGATATAGAGTATTCTGATGACGGCGATCTGCTTCTTACACAGGTAGATAACTGCCTTAATCATGTAGAGAATTCCAAGGATATCCTGATCCGGGTGAATGACAGGAATTACTCACTTCTTCAGACGAAGAAGGATGAGATAACCGGCAGGCTTGGTGAAGGAGTCAGTGTGGAATTTGCAAAGGATCCCCTTCTTTCAGATGGACAGGGGATGATAGAGACTGATGGCGGAGTATATGATGTCTCAATTGATACAGAGTTCAAGAACCTGATCAAGAGAATCAGGCTGTTATCGATATAGGGAAGAAGCGATTCTTCCCGTTTTTTGTAGTTGAGGAAATAATGGACGTTTCTAAGTTCATGCAGGCTCTTGATGAGCCTCTGTACGACCAGCTCGGGAGAGTGACGAAGGTCGTAGGACTTACAATTGAATCCGTGGGGCCTGAGGCAAAGCTTAACGATCTGTGCAGGATAGAGACTGCCTTCGGAACCCAGATAATGGCAGAGGTAGTCGGCTTTAATGATAAGAAGCTGATTCTGATGCCTTATGAAGCGACAGAGGGCATAAGTGTAGGCTCGGTTGTGACAAACACAGGTAAGCCTCTTTCCATACCTGTAGGAGAAGGTCTCCTGGGACATACTGTCGACGGTATCGGACGAATTGATGACCTGAAGGAGGGAGAGGAATATCCGACCTTTACCGAGGAATATCCGGTAGAGGCAGATCCACCTGATCCTATGAGCCGTGTCATCATTAAGGATGTACTGCCTCTGGGTGTGAAGGCGGTAGATGGACTCATTACCGTAGGAAAGGGACAGCGTATCGGGATCTTTGCCGGTTCCGGCGTAGGAAAGTCCACCCTGATGGGTATGTTTGCCCGTAATACACAGGCGGAGATAAATGTCATAGCCCTTATCGGAGAGCGTGGCCGTGAGGTGCGTGAATTCGTAGAGCATGACCTGGGACCTGAGGGCATGAAGAGGTCAGTAGTAGTGGTAGCTACCTCGGATAAACCTGCCCTTATCAGACAGAAGGCAGCAAAGACCGCTACAGCTATTGCAGAATATTTCCGTGATCAGGGAAAGGATGTCCTTCTGATGATGGATTCGCTTACACGATTCTGTATGGCCCAGCGTGAGATAGGACTGGCCAGTGGAGAGCCTCCAGTGACGAGAGGTTATCCGCCATCTATATATTCACAGCTGCCACGGCTTCTTGAAAGAGCCGGAAACGCTGAGCGAGGTTCTATCACAGGACTATATACAGTCCTCGTAGATGGAGATGATTTCAATGAGCCTATCACGGATACAGCGAGAAGTATTCTCGATGGACATATAGTGCTGAACCGAAAGCTGGCCCAGAGGAATCATTATCCGGCCATTGATGTACTGGCATCCATTTCCAGGGTCATGAGTGCGGTCGCATCGAAGACGCACAAGAAGGCAGCCGGACAGTTCAAGAATGTAATGGCAACATATTCAGAGGCTGAGGATCTGATAAATATCGGTGCTTACAAGCAGGGCTCGAATCCGAATATTGACTTCGCTATATCGAAGATCGGTGAGGTAAATGATTTCCTGCTCCAGGCAACAGATGAGAAGTTCACGTTCGATGAGATAGTTGATATGCTGCTTGATATTTTTCCTCAGGCTGATAGCTCTGAGACACTTCCTTAATTTTGGAGATTAAAATGGCGAAGTTCGTTTACCGCATGCAGAATATCCTGAACCTGAAGCAGATGCTTGAGACTCAGGAGAAGGCTGAATTTGCACTTGCTGCCGCAAAAGAGGCAGATGAGAGAAAAAAGCTTGCAGACCTTTTCGCAAGAAAGGGTGATTATGATAAGCGTCTGTCTGAGTCACTTGACAGTGACAGGATCGATCTGAAGGAGGTTAATTTTTACCGCAATGCCCAGAGGACGATCAAGTCGATGATCAGGGATCAGATGTTTGAGGTGAAGAAGGCCCAGCAGGCATTGGAGCTTGAGAGACAGAAGCTTGATGAAGTGATGAAGGACAGAAAGACTCATGAGAAGCTGAAGGAAAAGGCCTTTGATGAGTTCAGGCTGGAGCTGAATGCAGAGGACAACAAGGCAAACGATGAGCTGACCAGCTACAGATATACCAGCAGATAGTCAAGGAGTGAAGATATATGGCAGATTCGCAGGCACAGAAGGCGAACAGACCGCAGACCCGTGAGAATACACGGCCTGCAGATACCGGTTCAAAGAAAAAAGGAAAAAAGGGCAATGGCGATGACGACGAGACCGAATCAAAGGGTTCAGGCGCAGTCGTATTTTTCGCCGGACTCATTATACTGCTTGTATGGCTTGCTATCATAGCTATCCTTATACACATGGATGTAGGTGGTATAGGCACTATGCTATCACCATATCTCAAGAATGTACCGGGAGTAAATAAGATCCTACCTGCCCAAGAGACAACGAAGACATCCGAGAAAGAGGATCCGTATGCCTTTTCATCAATGCAGGAAGCGGTCGCAAGGGTGAAGCAGCTTGAGAAGCAGAATGCATCGCTTAAGAAGCAGGTTCAGGCAGCCGGGAATTCATCATCTGATCTCGCACAGGCGAAGAAGCAGCTGAAGAAATACCAGAATAATGAGAAGAAATTCGAGCAGGAGAAGGAGGATTTCTACGAAAAGGTCGTATATGCGGACAAGGCACCTGATATCAGCAATTACAAGACCTATTACGAGGAAATTGAGCCAGAGAATGCTGAGAAGATATACAAGCAGGTGATCCAGGATATGCAGGACGACACCAATATGTCAAACTATGCGAAGACCTATGCTGCTATGAAGCCACAGGAGGCAGCGGATATTTTTGATAAGATGACCAATAACCTGAAGCTTGTAGCAAAGATACTCAATGCGATGGATACAGAGTCACGCGGAGCCATCCTTGGCAAGATGGATGCTGATACTGCAGCGGCAGTTACAAAGATCATGAATCCGTCATGATTTTTTCAAAAAAGGTATTAACAACTCCACGGAGTTGTCGATATAAGATATAGAGTAGGTTTACCTGCTCAGAAAGGAAGGTGCAGATGAAGACACAGGGAGTGGTAACGGTCCCTGTACAGAACGGAAAGGTCGTGAAAAGCAGCAAGGCAAGGCAGAACACACAGAATGTTTCTGATACCGATTTCATGACCTTCATGAATGATCTGTCAGTTTTCCAGAAGGGTTCAGATAACAGCGTACCCCCGAAGGAGGACAGGGCTTCAGATGTGAGGAAGGAGGGTGTATCCTTTCAGAAGAAGGATATACAGTTAAGGTCCTCATACAGACAGGACAGCGACTCACATCTGATAAAGCAGTCAGACAGCAGTTCTACGAAGAGTACAAAGACCACTACCAGCAAGAGCACACAGAAGCCAGATGTCACCAGGAGTGACAGCAGTACGGTAGACAGAAAGGAGACGCAGCAGACAAGGCAGAAGACAGGTACCACAGATACTAAGGACATTAAGAATAGGGACACGGGTGTATCCGGACCGGAAACGGAAGATAATACAGTGGATGAAGCTGGAGCCATGGAGGACTTCACTTCGAATATTCTTGATACAATAAAGGAAGACCTCGGAGTCGACGATGATACGATTAATGCAGCGATGCAGTCATTAGGTCTTACCTTTACAGATCTCAGTATCCCATCAAATGCAGCACAACTATATATGACGATCACCGGAAACAGCCGGTCAGATCTGCTTACATCTGATAATTTCCTCGGATTCTTAGATGATCTGCAGGAAATTTTCTCACAGGCACCTGATGACATTATGGATCAGATGACACCTGTCACAGATGATGAGGCAGCCGGTCTGCAGGATATGCTTTCTGATCTGAATACACAGCAGAATGTCACGGACGACACTACTGTTACTGTACAGAATACAGATGATCAGATGGATGTCAGGGTGGTAAATGTAGTTTCTGAGGGATCGGTGCAGGAGGATGCTCAGGCACAGCCTGTAGCAGATACTTCGGTTACTACAGATAGCACGACAGACCCGCAGACTACGACTACAGTTGTGAATCCACAGCAGCAGTCACAGCAGAACAGTGATTCGTCTGACATGACTGGTCAGGAAAATCTCTTCGGAAAGCAGCAGAACAGTCAGCAGACCTCTGATGTCAATACGAATATGACACAGACTACAGTGACGATGACTCAGGCCGAGGTATCATTTACTGAGACAATCACCCAGGTGACAAAGTACACTGATATCAATACTGATAATATCATCCAGCAGATCGTGGAAAAGGCAAAGCAGACCATCGGAACTACTGTGAAGAGCCTTGAGATGGAGCTCAATCCGCAGAGCCTCGGTAAGATATTCCTTCAGGTTGCTGAGAAGAGTGGAGATGTCACGGCACATCTGTATGCACAGAATGAAGCGGTGAAGCACGCTCTCGAGAACAGGCTTGCAGATCTGCAGGAGAATCTGAACAGACAGGGGATCAGGGTCAATGAGGTCACTATTTCAGTTGAGCCTCATGCATTTGAGAGAAATCTCGAACAGAATACAAATGGAAATCTCATGAATGAGAGCAATGCAGGTGCTTTTTCTGAGAGAGAGGGCAATGCAGGGGCTTCTCACAGGACAGCAGGAAGCATTGATGTAAGAGAGGGCTTCGACGGTAAACAGACCGAGGAGGACGAGCTCGAGGCTTCGATCATGAGAGATAATGGAAATACAGTAAGCTATTTAGCTTAAAGCTTTTGGAGGTAAATGCGCTATGATGCGTTCACTTTTTTCCGGCGTTGCCGGACTCAAGACCCATCAGCAGAGGATGGATGTAATTGGTAATAATATAGCCAATGTAAATACAACAGCATTCAAGTCGTCATCAACGACTTTCCAGGATATCATGTACCAGACAATGTCTGATGCATCCGGCGGCACGGCTGCCCGTGGTGGTGTAAACCCTCGTCAGATCGGACTTGGCGTCACTACAGCTGCCACCAAGGTATCTATTACTACCTCAGGATCAGCAGAGACTACCAATGATGGTTTCGATCTGCGTCTGTCAGATACCAATTCTACGAATTTCTTCATCGTAAATAACGGTGCACAGAATGTATTCACCCGTTCAGGAAGCTTCTATGTAGATGGTAATGGCTATCTGTCAATGACCTCTACCGGCTATCATGTAATGGGATGGCAGTCGAATAAGGAGGCCGGCACTATCACAAAGGATACCGTAAGTGCACTCCGTATAATGGATCCTGCTAATCAGACATCAGAGCCTGAGTATACATCACAGGCACATCTCACCGGTATCGTGGATGAGAATGATTCAAATGTAGAGAGCACAGACGGACTACCAATCAGCCTGACCTTCTATGACAATCTGGGATATGCATATACAGCAAAGTTTGCGGTGAAGAAGGGACAGGATAAGGGAACTGATGGATCAGTAATGGAGAATGGTTCTACGGCCACAAAAGATGCCAACGGATATACTATTGAGCTGACATCCATCACATCTGATTCAAATGTAGATTCTGAAGGCAATCCTATAGATCTTCTTCAGAATTATATAGATACACAGAAGGCTAAATATTCTACTGGTGGTAAAATTAATATTCCGGAGAATACTTTTGGAAATACCCAGGCTATCACGAGTGAGCAGCTTGCAGAAAAGTATATTAAGGCCAGCCTGTTTGGTGATCCGGATGGATATAATGTAGATTCATTCAAGGTTGATGCTTCATCTGACTTCAGGTATGATGCAGCAACAGGGAAGATTGTAAAAGGTAATGGTGCAAATCAGGTATCGGCAAGCTATACGGAAATTATAAAAGCAATGAATACTTCCGGTACAACGGGCGGTCTGAATGCTAAAATAGAGTTCACTGGTAATAACACAACCCAGACCTTCCAGGTGACAAGGATCTTCTCCGGCCTTCAGAGTGCGATGAGCAATTACTATACGACATCGGGTGATACCTCAGTAGTTATTCCCGGTAAGAATCCTTCATATAGCTTTGATGATACAGCACAGACTTTAAAGGTAAAGACAGATGCTGCCAATTACGATGTGTTCTTCAAGACTTCGGACGGTTCATTTGATAGTATAAGTGGAAGAGAATCGACAACAGGTACTGGTACACAGCAGGGCAATGGAACTACACCATCAAGACCGTTTGGAACAGGCAGTAACGCTGTTACATTCAATGTAAATCTTCTTGGAACCCAGTTCAATTCTGATGGAATCAATATAGATTTCTCAAATCTACTGAATTATAACAATGGAGGCTCTTCGACGGCATCCATCGACAGAGGTACAATTTCTGACAGTTCCAGCGGAGCGGGAAGAAAACTTGGTACTCTGAATGGTCTGTCGGTATCAAATGATGGTAAGATTTATGGATCATACACCAATGGTAATACAGAGCTCTTAGGTCAGATTGCTACGACACAGTTTGCAAATGCGAGCGGTCTTGAAAGCCTTGGTAATAACTGCTATGGAGAGACACTGAACTCCGGATCATTCGATGGAATCGGACAGGAGATCACTTCAGACGGAAGCTCTATGAACTCAGGACAGCTTGAGATGAGTAATGTGGATCTGGCTCAGGAGTTCACAGAGATGATCACAACGCAGCGTGGATTCCAGGCCAACTCACGTATCATCACTGTATCAGATACCCTTCTTGAGGAACTTACGAATCTGAAGAGATAATAGGAGGTAGCATATGGCATTTACAGTAAATGTATCTGACGGTAAGGTAACAGGAAACAAGGCTACCGACGTAGTAGAGAATAAAAATAAGAAGGCAGAGACCTCTAAGTCAAAGACCCAGGAGACCAAGGATATGTTCATGAAGCTGCTGGTAGCTGAAATGAAATATCAGAATCCCCTTGAGCCAACTGATAATACCGAGTATGTCAAGGAGATGGCTAGCTTCTCACAGGTAGAGGCACTTGAGAATGTATCCGGTGATATGGAGCAGATGCATGGCACTTCTCTTGTAGGGCAGATAGTCACTGCTACTGATGATGAGGGTAATGCCACTACAGGCAAGGTGGAGTACACCTATCAGAAGGATGGAGAGACATATCTGCATCTGATGGATAAGGACTTCAAGCTGTCGCAGGTGACAGGAAGCCAGGACAGTGATTACTACACTGCAAATACACTGCTTCAGACAATCAATGAAGAGCTGGCCAATCTGCCTGCAGCGAATAAGCTTACAAAGGCAGATACGACAAAGGTTTACAATCTCGCGAATATCTACAACGCAATGACCTCGTATGAGCAGTCGTTTATCCCGAATTCTACGGTCAAGACTATAGAAGAGCTCGTAGCAGCAGCAAATAAGATCACGGGCAAGGATAAGGCTGTAGACGAGAAGACAGATACTGACAGCACAAAGAAGACGGATGATGCAAAGACTGCTGAAACCGGCAAGTCAGACGCAGCTGAGGCACAGAAGGCTTCTGATAATACAGCAGCCCAGGCTGCTCAGGCATCAGAGTCAGCTGATAATACTAAGGTTTCTGAGGAAACGTCCGATAATAATGATGAGACCTCTGATACGGTAGCGGAAGTCAACGCCGTAGATACAGATTCAGAGAAGTGATTTACACCATAGGAAAGGAGGTGTGCAAATGAGCGGAATACAGAAATATTCTTCCATCGAGCAGGTGATGAACACCTATCAGACAGGCAGGAAGAAGGATACTCAGAAGAGTTCGCAGGGAAGTGACTTCCAGTCAGTTCTGGAAGGGGTCTATGGTGAGACCAGCGATGTCCGCTTCTCAAAGCACGCCTCTGAACGCCTTGAGCAGAGAGACATCAGTCTCTCAGATGAACAGACCGAGAGGCTTTCAGATGGCGTAAAGAAGGCAGGAGAGAAGGGAATCAGGGAATCACTGGTACTCATGGATTCCCTGGCTTTTATCGTCAATGTGCCCAGCCACACAGTGATCACCGCACTCGATAGTGATGAATCAAAGGAAAAGGCATTCACCAATATAGATGGTGCAGTAATAGTTTAAAATATAATGCATTGAATTTGTAAGGGACAGGTTCTATAATGAATCTGTCCCGTTTTATTATGTAAGAAAGAGAGCAGATTAATGGAAAATAAAGTGCATAAACCGGTTCTTTCAATCTCGCTGCTATGTGCCGGTAAGAAGCCGGAGGAGACAAGGAAGTGTCTGGATTCGCTGCTTACAATAAAAGAAAAAATCGATACAGAAATTATCATAGTCGATACCGGCTGTGATGACAGTATGAAAGAGATGATAAGCCGGTATGCAGACCGGATAATCCCATTCAGCTGGTGCGATGATTTTTCAAAAGCCAGAAATGCAGGACTAAGGGAATGCTCCGGCGAATGGTTTATGTACATAGATGATGACGAGTGGTTCGATGATACTACGGCTATTGCCGGCTTTTTCAATTCAGGAGAATACAGAGACTATGATTATGCCGGCTACTATATAAGAAATTATTATGATTCAGAAGGCAGTGATTATGATAATTTCTTTGGAGCAAGACTTTCAAGGCTTACCAGTGATACCAGATTTGAAGGTAAGATACATGAATATCTTACGACCGGCACCGGGAAGTTCAAAAGGCTTGACTGCTTTGCGCATCATTATGGATATGTATTCAGATCACCAGAAGAACATTTCGCAAAGGCAATGCGGAATATAAAGCCTCTGCGTGAAATGATAAAAGAGGATCCTGGAAATCTGCACTGGTATCAGCAGCTTGAGCAGGAGCTTATCTCAATTAAGGAGATTGTAGGGCTTCAGGAGCTGTGTGATGATATGATACAGAGGCTTGATAAATATGATGAACCTGAGATCAATAAAATCAGGGGAGATTTCTATTATGGAAAGCTTCAGGCTGATATTCAGTCATATCAGTATGATGAAACGATCACTGACTATAATAAATACAGGAAAGACCGGCGCAATAATGATCTGTGCCGCGCTGCAATGGATTTTATTGTGTCGGTAGCCTTTTATGAGAAAAAGGATTATGAGAGGAGCCTTAATTATTCGCAGAAGTATGCTGATATTTACCTGAAACTCAAGGGCTGCGATGCTTCTGACTCAGTGATCGAAGATATGTCGACACTTAATACCAGGGATGTTTTTGACAGGCGGCATCTGTATGTTCTGCTGAGCGCCCTTATTGTATCAGGAATAAAGCTGAACAGAATAGAAGTAGTTCATAAATTTTTTCCAATGCTGGATAAAGTGAAGACTGATGGCTCCCAGTTTGATCTGATATTCCAGGATCTGGTGAGCGCTTTTGCAGAAAAGGAATCTGATGAAGGCTTCATAGAATATGCGGAAACTATGCTGTCGTATAAAAGCACCGCAGAAAAATGTACGCATCTGTTTATGTCTATAGAGGAACAGGATAAAAAAGAGCACAACGGTCATTTCGACAACCTCATCAGAGTCCTCGGTCAGACGAAGAACGGCAGCAACTACTACCTCCACTACATCAGGATGAGGTATGAGGCCCGCTATGGCAGTGACAGGAACAGATTTCTGAAGCTGTATGAGTCGCTTATCCTGCTGACGAATGACTTTTTCAATCTCGATGAGAGCGTGTGGCAGATTGCTGATGAAAAGGAAATTGACCTGGGGAGGATTTTCAAAGAAATCCCTGTTTATAAATGGAAGACGGCTGTTGACGGGTATGTGGAGAGGCATTGGAGTAAAGACAGCGCCAATGTGAGAAAAATGATGTCTCGCTTCGATGGCGATGATGATATCAGATTCAGATATTACAGGCTGAAGGCTCTCGAGGCAGACATCCTGCATGATGATCCATCAGCTGCAGCGGTTAAGCTTGCTGATTATAGCAGGGAGTGTGAGACCTTTTACAGGAAGATATACAGATCCGGTCAGTTTAAGGAAAAGGCCCAATCGTCCGTGCTTCCACCGGAGTGTCAGTTTGCGATGCAGTTTAATGCTGCGTCGGAGTCTGGGAAGTTTGATGAATGCGAGGGCCTATATCCGCCATTTGATAAGGCTCTTGATGAATATATCAGACAGGCGTGGGAGAATTATCAGTACAGACTCCGGGCTGATAAGAGAAGGGTTCTTGTATATTCGGCCGATATGAAAAGAAGTCCGGATGCCATAATCGAAAAGATAAAGAGCATACTTTTCTATTTCAGCCATTTCAGCGACAGAATACTGTTTATCTGGCATTCTGAGCCGTTTTCTGACAGATGGAATGAGGAGCAGAGGAAGGAATACGAAAGCATCAGGGATAGCTTCATAAAGGAAGGCTGGGGCATATATGACACTTCAGAGGATACAGGAAGCCTGTTCAGCCGTGCAGATGCCTTTTATGGCAGCGATGAAGCCATGCTCGAATATGCTGATAAGCATGAAAAGGCGGCAATGAAGGAAAAGACCAGCACACCGGTTACCAGCGAGAATGTGGCTTTTGGTCTGGATTCTATTCCGTACGGACTTCCGGAACACATGACGATCATACAGGAGAATCGTCCAACGGATATTGCCGAGTTCAGACAGATGCTCGAGCTGGGCAGACTGAAAAGAGCATCTGATATCTGGTAAAAACAGCAAATTTTTATAATTTTTTGAAATAAAGTCTTTATTTTTAAGGTGAAAAAGGGTAAAATAGTCATGAGATGTGTTTTTTGGGAGTTGGATGGGTGAAACCACAACTGCTAGATTTTTTTTGAAAAAGTTCACAAAAAGTTGTGAATTACTTGTAGACAAAAGCCGCCTGTTTTAGTAATATATATGGTGGCAAAAGGAAAACTGAAATATTTACGGGGGCAAAACAGTGGATATAGCTTCGTTAGTCGGGTTAATTCTTGGCTTCATAATGTTGATCTACGGTATCATATCAAGCGGTGCGCAGATTTCTACATATATTGATCTTCCGTCGATCATCATCACAATCGGTGGATCAATGGCATCGGTTATGACTAGTAATAAGATGCCAGACTTTATCAATGCACTGAAGGTAGGTCTACAGAAGACTCTGAAAGAGCCGGAGAATGGTGATCCGAAGGCTATCATCAGTACGATACTGGATATGGCAAATGTCGCTCGAAAGGAAGGGCTTCTTGCACTTGAGGGTGTAGCTGCTGATATTCAGGACGAGTTCCTGAAGAAGGGTGTCATGCTGGTAGTAGATGGAACCGATGCAGATCTGGTTCGTGCCATTCTCGAGAATGACATGGCATCCATGACTGACCGACACAATAAGGTCAGTGGATTCTTCGATACCTGGGGTACACAGTGTCCTGCATGGGGAATGATCGGTACCCTGATCGGACTTATCAATATGCTTAAGGATCTGAGTGATCCTTCAAAAATCGGACCGAATATGGCCGTTGCCCTGATCACCACGTTCTATGGCTCGGTAATCGCGAACTGGCTGTGCGTGCCTGTGGTAAATAAGCTCAAGGCTAATAACGATGCCGAGATCATGGTGAAGACACTTACGGTTGAAGGACTTCTTTCAATCCAGGCAGGTGAGAACCCGCGTATCATTGAAGAGAAGCTCAAGACCTTCCTTGCTCCTGCAGAGCGTGACTCAGTAGGCATTGATGCAATGAATGGAAAAGCAGGGGAAGGCGGTGAAGCTTAATGGCTTTCAAGAAGAAGCCTGACCCGCCCAAGAGCTTTCCTCTCTGGCAGTCGACCTTCTCCGATCTGATGAATCTGCTTCTATGTTTCTTCGTGCTTCTGTTCTCAATGTCTACAATTGAGCAGGACAAGCTCGAGCAGGTTGCAGCCTCCATCAATAACGCCTTTTCTATTATGTCAAATGGTGGCTCTACCGTGTCTGATGGCAAGCTTGTATCAGCCGGTATCAACCAGCTGCCTGATGTGGCAGATTACTTCGGTGATTCGCTAAGCAGGGCAGCCAATGACAAAGGTGATAATCCCAATGGAGCTGATTCTGCCTCAGGTGATGCAGCAAAGAAGAATGACAGCTCAGAGGATGCTGAGAAGGAAGTAGAGCAGAAGGCGCTTGAAGAGTCAGAGAAGATGGCTGAGCAGGTGACTGAATCTGCAAAGAGATATGGCATCCAGGACAGAGTCCAGGTGGACTTCAATGGTCAGTATGTGAGGCTCACGCTGAACGGAGCATTCCTCTTTGATACAGGCCAGAGTGAAGTAAAGAAGGCAGCAAGACCTATCATCAGGAAAGTCGCACAGATACTGAATTCGTACAAGGACAGCCTGATAGAGGTCGAAGGATATACAGACAATGTACCTATACATTCTTCGAAGTACGAGGACAATAATGTCCTGTCAATGTACAGAGCGCTGAATGTGGCAAATGACATCAGGAAGTATTCAAAGCTTGACCCGTCGAAGATCTACAGCTCAGGTCGTGGAGAATACAATCCGGTGGCCAGCAACAAGACTCCGGAGGGAAGAGCAAGGAACCGAAGGGTTGAAATCAAGATCTATAATTCTTATAATTCAAAGAGATGAGAATAGATAGGTAGAAAAGAGAGAACAGATGAAAAAGAGTTTAATAACCATGATCACACTGGCACTGGTTCTTGTGAACCTGCTCCTTACGGCAATCCTTGCTGTAGCTGTACTGCCTGAGGTAAAGAGTGCCAATGCCCTTATATCAAAGGTGGCTGCGGCTATTGATCTTGACAGCGCTTCAGATGATGGAAGCGGAAGTTCAGGCTCCAATAAGGTAGCGCTTTCTGATCAGGAGTCAGTAGCTATAACCGGAGATGACGGCATTACAGTAAATCTCAAGACCGGTGATGACGGACAGGAGCACTATGCTGTAGTTAAGTTCTCACTGACCGTGAATAAGAAGGCTGACAGCTACAAGGATAACGCTGCCGCCTTCAAGGAAGACAGCACCTCACCGGCGAAGAGCCTCGTGATTCAGGCTGTTCAGCAGACGCTTTCACAGCATACCGTTGATGAAGTGAGAAACAACCAGCAGACCATTACGGATGAATGTACGGCTGCTGTCCAGAAGGTTCTCGATAAGAGTTATGTGGTTGGAGTTGTATTTACAAGCCTGACCACACAGTAAGCAGACAGGGGTGATACGATGAGTGATGTCCTGTCTCAGTCAGAAATCGATAATCTTCTCAATGCCTTGAGTAAGGGTGAGGTGGATGTCGATGAGATGACAAAGGAGAAGGAAGTACAGGTCAGGGACTATGATTTCTCCCGCCCGTCGAAGTTCTCCAAAGAGCACTTAAGGACGCTCGAGATTATTTTCGAACATTACGGAAGACTTCTGTCTACGAATTTGCCGGTCTACCTGAGGAAGAATGTTCAGGTAGAGGTGATGAATTCAGAGGCAGTCACCTTTCATGAATTTACAAATGCCTTATCCAATCCGGTTCTTCTCGGCGTGATCGATGTTGAACCACTCAAAGGCAATATCATTATGGAAATGGCCACGAAGCTGGGGTTTGCTATAGTAGACCGTATGCTTGGCGGAGAGGGACTTCCTCTCGAGAAGGTCAGGGACTTTTCAGAGATTGAGCTACTCATTATCAAGAGAGTCATGACCAGCTGTGTGGAGCTGCTCCGTGAGCCGTGGGAGAATGTATGTGATATACATCCGAAGCTCAACAGGATCGAGACAAATCCACAGTTCGCCCAGATCATTTCTCCTTCGGAGATGATCGCCATAGTGACACTGAATATCAAGATCGGAGATGTGGAAGGTCTGATGAATTTCTGTCTTCCATATTTGACACTTGAGCCCGTAATGGATAAACTAAATACCAAGTTCTGGTACTCGAACATGCAGGATCATGATGAGGAGCTTTCCACGGATGATATGGAGGCGCTCATCAATAAAGCGCAGATTCCGATTACAGCGGTTCTTGGCAATTCAACCATCAGCGTGAGTGACTTCATGTCCCTGCAGAATGGTGATATTATCAGGCTTGACAGAAAGGCAGATGATGAGCTCGACGTTTACGTCGGCTCGATAAAGAAGTTTACTGCCTTGCCAGGCTCTTCTGATAAGAAATATGCAGTCCAGATAACATCAGTTATACGAGAGGAAGAAGGTTAAATGGGGGATACAATGCTATCCCAGGACGAGATCAACGCCCTTCTGAATAAGGCACAGAGTGATCAGGGTTCATCTGACACCCAGGCCCCGGCGGACAGTAGTCCTGCAGATAATACAAATACCCTGACAGAGGAAGAGATCGATACGATCGGCGAAGTCGGCAATATAAGCATGGGCACGGCTGCCACGACTCTTTTTTCTCTGGTCAATAAAAAGGTAGAGATTTCCACCCCTGTGGTCTCAATGGCCACCTGGGACGACATAGTAGCTATGTATGAGCGTCCCTGTGTCATGGTGAAGATCAGCTATACAAAAGGACTTCATGGATCCAACATCCTGATCCTCAAGGAGAATGATGTAAAGATCATTACGGATCTCATGATGGGTGGCGATGGAACCAATACAGATGGTGAGATTACCGAGCTTCATCTGTCGGCTATCTCAGAGGCAATGAACCAGATGATGGGTTCAGCTTCTACATCACTTTCATCGATGCTCAATATGACGGTGGATATCAGTCCACCACAGTCAGATCTCATTGACCTGACCCAGCAGATAAATGGCGGGGACATTGATGATTTCCTGAATGGAACTTTTGTAAAGATTGAGTTCAAGATGCTCATTGGAGATCTGGTGGACTCAAAGATAATGCAGCTGTATCCGGTAAGTCTGGCGAAGGATATGTGCAATCTGGTGACAAGCAATATGGAACAGGATTCGTCCTCTACAGTCGAGGATACCACGTTTGATGAGCCTGCACCTCAGAACGCTTCACAGGCAGCATCTGCACAGCCGCAGCAACCACAGAATAATGGAGTTTCGTACATGGCTCAGAATATGGGTGGTACGCCTCTTCCGCAGCAGCCGGTACAGAATCCGGTGAATGTGCAGGGAGCGCAGTTTACACCGTTTGTACAGGGCATCACACCTGCGATGTCTAATGAAAATATCGATCTGATAATGGATGTTCCTCTCGAGGTGACAGTCGAGCTCGGGCGGACACACAAGTCAATTCATGATATACTTGAGTTTGCACCGGGTACTATCATTGAGCTGAATAAGATTGCAGGTGAACCTGTAGATATTCTCGTAAACGGGAAATACGTCGCCAAGGGCGAGGTAGTAGTCATTGAGGAATCATTCGGTGTAAGGATCACCGAGATAATTAAGTAAGCAACAAGGAGATAGAAGAATGGGAAAAAACATACTTATCTGTGATGATGCTGCATTCATGAGGATGATGATCAAGGATATTCTCACAAAGAATGGTTATAATGTAGTCGGAGAGGCAGAGAACGGCGTAAAGGCTATTGAGATGTACAAGGAGACCAAGCCTGATCTCGTGCTGATGGATATTACCATGCCGGAGATGGATGGTATCGGAGCTCTCAAGGGAATCAGATCAGAGGATCCTAATGCCAATGTCATCATGTGTTCAGCAATGGGACAACAGGCAATGGTTATTGAGGCTATACAATCGGGAGCCAAGGACTTCATCGTGAAGCCTTTCCAGGCGGAGCGAGTTCTCGAGGCAGTAAAAAAGGTAGTAGGATGATCTTTTTATCAGCAAGCAGTCTGGCTAGTGTCGGACAGTTACTGGTTGCAATAATAATGTTTGTGGTGGTAGTAGCTTTATGCTATTTTACCACCCATTTTATTGCCGGCTATCAGAAGAGAAAAATTTCAGCAGGCAATTTCGCTATTATTGATTCGATGAAGATAGCCAACAACAAGTTCATAGCTATCATCAAGGCCGGTTCCGATGATTATTACATCATAGGTGTAGGCAAGGATGAGATCACATTTATCGATAAGATAGACAAAGAAAAGATAAACTTTAAGAATGATACAAAAATCAATGGTCAGCAGCCTGATTTCAAGAGATTCAAGGAAATGTTCAGGAAATATGCAGGGCGCGGTGGAAAGGACGATCCAGAGTCATGAGCAGATTTAAGAAGATTATTGTCATGATACTTCTGTGCGTGGGTCTGGGTTCTTTCTGCGGCGCTGTTTTTCTTATGACGACTCAGCCCGCGTTTGCGACCTCATCTACGACTAACAGCAATAATGCCAGAGAGGGTACGACGAATGAACGTGCCGAGGCTGATGGAAGAGCACCTGCCAACAGTGAATATGGCGGGACTGGTGATTCTCCTAATACCTCCAATGAAGTGACTGGTCCGTCTACCGGTGGATTCTCACTGAATTTCGACGGAGATTCAGGCACACTTTCATCAACAGTCAGAATACTTCTAGTGCTTACGGTTCTGGCACTTGCACCATCCATACTTGTGATGCTTACGAGCTTCACCCGTATCATCATAGTGCTTCATTTCGTTCGTATCGCAATAGGAACGCAGACGTCTCCGCCGAACCAGGTTATCATAGGGCTTGCTCTTTTCCTGACGCTGTTTATCATGTGGCCGACCTTTTCTACTATCAACGAAAGGGCTATCCAGCCGCTTGACAAGGGCCAGATAACCCAGCAGGAGGCATACAACAGAGCTAAGGAGCCTCTCAGGGAGTTCATGTATGGACAGACCCAGTCCAAGGATCTGAATCTTTTCTGCGATATTGCAGGCATCACATACGATGATTATGATGATGTGCCAATGCATGTGCTGATCCCGAGCTTCATTCTTAGTGAGCTGAGAAGTGCATTTATTATGGGATTCCTGATCTATATCCCATTCATAGTAATAGATATGGTGGTAGCATCGGTGCTTATGTCGATGGGTATGATGATGCTGCCGCCGACCACGATCTCGCTTCCGTTCAAGATACTGCTGTTTATCATGGCAGACGGATGGAATCTTGTGATAGGAAGTCTGGTAAAGACTTTCCAGTAGTTAAGGAGGCTTATAAATGACTGAGGGACAGGTTCTTGACATAATGCGTGACGCGTTCTACAACGTCATCGTCAATTCAGCACCAATGCTTCTGATATCTATGGTTGTAGGACTGGTAATTAGTATTTTCCAGACCGTTACATCCATTCAGGAGCAGACGCTTACATTCGTGCCGAAGATCATATCCATTTTCATTGCTCTGCTGATTTTCGGTTCGTTTATAATGAATAATCTCGTAAACTATATTACCACGCTGTGGTCGAACTTTAACGTGTATATTAAGTAGCAATGGTTAATTACACCTTTGACCTTGATGTAATAGAATATTTTCTGCTTATCCTTGTTCGTATCAGCTGCTTTATTTTTACAGCACCCTTTTTCTCGATGAGAGGAGTGCCTAACCAGACCAAGATAGGCCTGGCAGGTATTCTGTCATTCATGATGATAAGCACTCTGGGAGTGGATTCATATCAGGCCACCTACGCGAGTGTCATCGGATATGCGGTGATAGTATTCAAGGAAGCGATCACAGGAATGCTTCTGGGATTCTCGGCATATATCTGCAGCGCAATAGTGCAGTTTGCAGGAAATATCATCGATATGGACATCGGATTTTCGATGGTGACAGAATTCGATCCGTCGATGAATACGCAGATTACGATCACGGCCAATATGTACTATTATTTTACCTTGCTGTTTCTGCTTGTTGGAGGAATGCACAGGTATCTGATCAGGGCATTGTGTGATTCGTTTACACTGATACCTGTGGGTATGTCAGAATTCAGAAGCGATGTGCTGCTGGAGGCTATGCTTCGGTACATGAGAAATCTGTTAGTGCTGGGATTTCGGATCATACTGCCGGTTTTTGCAGTGATGCTCATCATGAATGTGATCCTTGGAATCATGGCAAAGGTTGCACCACAGATGAATATGTTTACTATCGGAGTCCAGCTGAAGATCCTTGCAGGATTTGCCATCATGTACATGCTTGTATTCCTTTTCCCTGAGGTGGTGGACATGGTTTCGGAGCAGATCCGGGTAAATATGCGTAATTTTGCGGAGGGACTGCATTCTTGATTTCTGAAGAAAAAACACTCCTTCCTCTTGATCTTACCTTCTTCTCGGACAAGACCGAGGAACCGACAGCCAAGAAGATTTCAGATACAAGAAAAAAGGGATCAGTAGCGAAGAGCCAGGAACTTGGAATGGCTGTAGAGCTGCTGGTTCTCTTTATAATGCTTCGTGTCTTCTCAAGCTGGATGGCAGAAAAGTTCATAGGAGTATATCGCTTTACCTTTTCCGGTCTGATACCGACATATATGGCATCTGAGAAGGGGCTTCCGACAATTGCATCGATGCACTGGGTCATGCAGGAGGTTTACAAGCAGATGCTTGTCATCATGCTGCCTTTCATGCTTGCAGGATTCCTTAGCGCGCTACTGGGAAATGGTCTGCAGTTTTCCTTCAAGATCTCTACAGAGCCACTAAAGCCGAAGGCTGACAAATTCAATCCTGTAAATGGATTCAAGAGGATGTTTTCAAAGCAGGCTCTTGTGAATCTGCTCCTGTCTATCGCAAAGATCGCAATCATTTTTTTTGTGGCATATTCTGTCATCAAGGGTCATCTGAATGATATTTTCATCCTGTATGAGCTCGATCTGAATCAGGCAATCGCTCTTATCGGAAATCTTGTCATTGATACAGGACTGCGTATCAGTGCAGTGTATCTGGGGCTGGGCTTTCTGGACTATATTTACCAGAGACGTAAGTTCCGTAATGAGATCAAGATGACGAAGCAGGAGATAAAGGATGAGTACAAGGACTCCGAGGGAGATCCTGAGATCAAGGGCCGTCAGAAGCAGAAGATGCGTGAGGTGTCACAGCGGCGTATGATGCAGGATGTACCGAAGGCAGATGTAGTCATCACAAACCCTACGCATATTGCAGTTGCCATCAGATATGATGAGAGCTCCTTACAGGCACCGGTGGTACTTGCAAAGGGCGAGGAAATCGTGGCTCAGAGGATAAAGGATACTGCCAGGGAAAATAATATTGATATAGTAGAAAACAAGCCGCTTGCGAGAGCACTATACACAACGGTAGATGTCGGGGCAGAAATACCGCCGGAGCTCTATCAGGCAGTTGCAGAAGTGCTTGCGGTAATTTATAATAAAAAGAGGAAGAGATGATAGTTGAAAGTTATGACTTGTGAGTTGAAAGTTGATAGCAAAACGTTTAGAATATAGTATATATCTATCTGTTAACTTTTAGCTTTTAACTTTTAACTAACCAGGAACATACAAAGGAGTCAGGCATTGGATAACGTCCTTGCGAAGAAAACAGGCATAAAATCTACGGATTTTGCGGTGACAGCATACCTTCTTGCAGCTGTCATTTTTCTTATTGTGCCTATCCCTTCATGGCTTCTTGATATCTGTCTGGCACTTAATATTGCAGTAGCCCTGACAGTCCTTGTCAATGCACTGTTTGTCGTGGAGCCGCTGGATATGTCCTTTTATCCTACACTGCTGCTCCTCACCACCATATTTCGAATTTCACTTAATGTAGCATCGACCCGTCTTATCCTTACTACGGGACAGCCGGGTAATGTCATTGAGACCTTCGGTTCATTCGTAGGCGGCGGAAATATTATAATCGGCGCTATCGTATATATCATCATCCTCATCATCATGTTCGTGGTCATCAACAAAGGTACTGAGCGAGTGGCAGAGGTTACTGCACGATTCACCCTTGATGCCATGCCTGGTAAGCAGATGGCTATTGAGGCCGATGTATCAGCCGGGGCCATAGATGAGAAGGAAGCCAAGAGACAGAGAGATAAGCTTCAGGAAGAGTCATCATTCTTCGGTTCAATGGATGGTGCTACGAAGTTCGTAAAAGGAGATGCTACCGCAGGTCTTATCATCACAGTGATAAACCTGGCAGGCGGTACTATCATGGGCATAGTAAATAACGGTATGGCAGCCCAGGATGCCCTGAACAGATACGGACTTCTGACGATCGGTGATGGTATTTCTTCATCAATACCATCTATCCTTATTTCCCTGGCGACAGGTCTTCTCGTCACCAAGGGCGCAAAGGAGGCTGATTTCTCAGGACAGCTGATGCATCAGCTCTTCGGACTACCGAGAGTTCTCTATGTGGTCAGTGTCGTTATGATACTTCTTGGATTATTCACACCGCTGAATAAGGTGCTTTTCCTTGGATTTGGTGTTATTTTCCTGATTATCGCAAACAGAATGTCAAAGACGATCGGCAAGGAGGATATCAAGAACCAGGTAGAGGAGGAAGAGACGCAGGCTGAGGAGATCAGGAAGCCTGAGAATGTTGTCTCGCTTCTGAATGTGGACCCTATCGAACTTGAGTTTGGATATGGAATCATCCCTCTTGCTGATGTGAACCAGGGCGGAGATCTGCTTGACCGTGTGGTAATGATCAGGCGTCAGATTGCTCTGGAGCTTGGTACTGTAGTTCCCATCATCAGACTCCGTGATAATATCCAGCTGAATCCGAATCAGTATATCATCAAGATAAAGGGAGTACAGGTCGCAGATGGTGAGATCCTTTTCGACCATTATATGGCCATGAATCCCGGCTATGTAGAAGAGGAGATCACAGGTATTCCTACTACGGAGCCGTCGTTTCATCTGCCTGCGCTCTGGATCACAGAGGGACAGCGTGAGAGAGCAGAGTCACTCGGTTATACGGTTGTAGATCCGCCTTCCATCATAGCCACTCACCTTACTGAGGTTATCAGAAGCCATATTGCAGAGCTTCTTACCAGACAGGATGTACAGAATCTCGTTAATAACCTCAAGGAGACGAATCCGGCCCTTGTCGACGAGCTCACTCCGGCAGAGCTTTCTCTCGGAGATATCGAGAAGGTTCTCAAGAATCTCCTGTCAGAGGGTATTTCTATCAGGGATCTGCTATCTATTTTCGAAATACTAGCAGATCATGCACCGAATACCAAGGATACAGATGTGCTTACTGAGTATGTGCGTCAGGGCTTAAAGCCCGCTATTTCAGCGAAGTTCTTCGATCCTGGTGAGCCGAACCAGGTGATCACTGTAGATCCGAAGGTCGAGCAGGAGATCATGAGCTCCGTGAAGCAGACGGAGCAGGGAGCATACATCACGCTTGATCCGGAGAAGGTGAAGGCGATCATGGATTCTCTCGGTGCTGAGATCAAGAAGATGGAGGATACAGGCAAGACTCCTATAGTAGTTCTTTCTCCGATAGTCCGTATGTATTTCAAGAAGATTTCCGAGGATTATTACAGTGATCTCATAGTAGTATCATACAATGAGATCGAGTCGAATATCGAACTCCAGTCAGTAGGTATGGTGACAGATTCATGACGATAAACAGGTACACAGGCAAGACAAAAGAAGAGGCGATAAATTCAGCAAAGGAGGACCTGGGTCCTTCTACAGTCATTATGAACGTCCGGGAGATCCGTCCCGGGGGTATTTTTGGCATATTCAGGAAAAGCACCTATGAGGTGACAGCAGCCATAGAGGATGATTACAAGAATGAGGATACTGCTGAGAAAAAGCCTCCCTTCACTGTAGAGAAAAAGTCAAAGGAGGCCGGAGAGACTAATTTTTCGGCGGTTGCAGATGAAAAGATCGATCTTGCGACTCCGCTTCCTCCTGTCGCATCACATACATCTGCTATCGACCAGTACAGAAAACAGGAGAAATCAGCAGAGAAGCAGTCTGCCGGTTCTGATATTGATGCAGACGAGCTGAAGAGCGTATTCGATGAGGTATCAAAGGTGATCCAGGCTCCCTCAGAGAGAAAAGAGGATGAGCCTAAGAAGCCGGAACAGAAGGAATTCATACCGCTCAATGCCTCGACTGCTGTAGCTCATCGTGAAGAGAAGAAGCCTGTTCCAGTACCGAAGCCGGCACAGCCTGAGAAAAGGCTAAAGACTCAGGAAAATGAGTTTTCAGGAAAAGGTGCCGGAGATTATCTCGGCTTTACCAGAATGCTTTATAATACTCTCGTCGATCATGAGGTGGACGAGATATATATCAATGCACTTCTCAGTGATATAGATACTATGATTGAAGCCGGCAACAGCATAGATTATCTGATATCCAACGTATATCAGAAGATGGTCCTGAAGACCGGTCAGCCGCAGCAGATTTCTCTCAATGAGGATACAGGATATCCGGCAGTTGTCTTTCTTGTAGGGCCTACCGGAGTTGGAAAGACGACAACGCTTGCCAAGCTTGCAAGCTCATATAAGGTCAATCAGAAGAAGAAGGTAGCCTTTCTTACCGCAGATACCTACAGGATTGCTGCAACCAAGCAGCTGGCTGTATATGCGGATATTCTTGATGTGTCATCGACGGTCCTGATGACACCTGATGATATCGTGCCGGCCTTAGGCAAGAGCAGGGAAAATGATGTCGTATTTGTGGACACTGTCGGCTTTTCACATACGAATGACAAGCAGAGACAGACTCTCGCGAAGCTTCTGTCGCTGGTGCCTGAGAAGTACAAGGCACAGATATACCTGGTGCTTTCGGCTACCACCAAGTATAATGATCTGAAGAAAATAGTTGATGCATATAGTGAGTTTACCGATTTCTCACTGCTTTTTACAAAGCTTGACGAGACAGCTGATTATGGAAATCTGTACAACATCCGTCAGTACTGCGGCAAGAGCCTTTCATATATTACGAACGGTCAGAATGTCCCTGAGGATTTTGCGGTACTGGATCCACAGAAGCTGGTAAAAAATCTTCTTGGAGGTAGTGACTAATGGATCAGGCAGAAGGGTTAAGAAATGTAATAAAATCCCAGAACCAGCGGGATATTTCGTCTGCCAGAGTCATCACTGTCACAAGCGGAAAGGGTGGCGTCGGCAAATCGAATCTGGCTGTCAATCTGGCAGTTAATTTTACAAAAATGGGAAAAAAGGTCATCATTTTCGATGCAGACTTCGGTCTGGCAAATGTCGAGGTGATGTTCAATACCCTGCCAAAGCATAATCTGAGTGATGTGGTATTCAAGGGACATCAGCTCTCGGACGTGATCACGGAGGGGCCGATGGATATAAGCTTCATATCAGCGGGAAGCGGGATAATGTCGCTTAACGATCTGAGTGAGGATCAGGTTCATCTGCTGGTTCGTTCACTGCGACAGCTGTCAGGATTATGCGATATCATTATAGTAGATACAGGTGCCGGGATTTCGAAGCATGTAATGGATTTTGTGGTTTCGTCTCCGGAGATCCTGCTGGTAGCAACACCGGATCCGAGCTCCATTACGGATTCTTATTCCATCCTCAAGGCACTTTTCCTGAATCCCTTATACAATAAGGAGTTCAGCAAGGTAGGGATAGTTGCGAACCGTATAAAGAGCGAGAGTGATGGCGACAAGGTATATGAGAGACTCGATTCTGTAGTGAGTCAGTTTCTCGGGACACATGTGGATTTTGCAGGTACGGTTCCTCAGGATTCAGCGCTTGAGAAAGCGGTCAGGGCCCAGAAGATAGTGAGCATAGCTTATCCACAGTCGAAGAGTGCGAAGAGCTTTGCTGATATAGCACACAGGCTCATGGATGATGAACCATCGATCAACAGGAGCTTTTCAATCAGGACGATTTTTGAAAGCTTCATGCGGAAGTAGGGACGAACATGACTTCTAAGGATTTAAAGGCCGGGTGCAAGGTAACGATCGCCATTACACAGCAGGCTGCAAGACAACAGAATTACGGAACTGAGAAGGCTACAAGATATCTTTCTGAAATCTTTGATATAAAAAATGATGGTACGCTCGTCATGCCGGCACCTATTCTTCATACGCGGCTTGTGATGCTAAGCACGAAGCTTCGTTATGATTTTATGTTTTCGACAGATGACGGATTTCTGATCGCTCATGGCAGTATTCTCAGTCATTACAGGCGGGGCAATTTTTACCTGATGGATGTAGTGCTCACTTCACCGCTGGAGAGATTCCAGAGAAGGGAATACTTCCGTCTGGACTGTTCTCTGCCGGCTACATGCATGGCCCTTGGCGATGAGAGCTTTGACCCTTTGCAGATCACTGATATCCGGAAATATCTTCTTGAGAATGTGCCTGACTATGTCAGGATGACAGAAGGCACCATACTTAATATAAGCGGTGGCGGAGCACTGTATATGACGGGGCGTGATTTCAGCGGGACAGAATTCATTCTGCTGAGGATCGTGCTTCATGAGGGCGATGGAAATACAAGACAGGATTCTATTGATATAATCGGACGGATACTGGAGCAGACAAGGAATAATGACACGGGAAACTACCGTTACAGGATCATGTTTGTATTCAGGAATCCGAGATTCAGAGAAAAGATAGTACAGTATGTATTTGAGGAACAGAGAAGACTTCGAAAGAAGGAGCAGGGAATCTAAATGTTAAATGTTCTTGTAGTAGATGACTCTGCACTCATGAGAAAAAGAATGTGTGATATAATCGATTTAGTACCGCAGTTTACCGTTGCAGATACAGCCCGCGACGGTAAAAGCGCACTTGAACTATTATCACACAACAGCTACGACTGCATGGTGATGAATGTTTACCTGTGTGACGGAAGCGGGATTGATGTCCTGAAGAAGCTGAAGGATCAGGGTAGGCATATACCAGTGATAGCCATTTCATCAGCAGTCAGAGAAGACCGTGAGATGACGATCTATGCTCTGGAGGCCGGTGCGGTCGAGGTAGTCGTGAGACCATACAGGTTTTCAGATGCCGCTGAGACCGAGAAGTTCCGAAGGAGCCTTGTGAATGCGCTTCGCGCAGTTGCAGACGGCAGCAGGAATACGAGGAATCACCTCTCGGGTACAGGAACCGGTATGGATGAAGACAGAAGGAAGGTATCGAACAGATACAGTCTTGTGGCTATTGCCTGCTCTACAGGCGGGCCTCAGGCTCTGAACCGGATGATACCTATGCTTCCGGCTCATCTCGGAGTACCAGTGGTAATAGTACAGCACATGCCGGAAGGCTTTACGGCATCTCTTGCGGACCGTATCGATTCAGAGTCGAGAGTGGCCGTAAGGGAAGCAATGAATGATGAGGTGCTTCTTCCTGACTGCGTATATATCGCGCCGGGAGGCAGGCATTTTACCATCAGGGAAGACAGGACAGGCAGGATGCAGGCTCATGTATATGATGCTCCGCCGGTCCACAATCTACGGCCGTGCGCGGATGTGATGTATGAGTCACTGTGTAGTATCTCGCATGACAATATCTTATGTGTGGTACTTACAGGCATGGGCGCTGACGGTACAGAGGGCATTTCAAAGCTTAAGAAATGCAAGCACATTTACACGATCACTCAGGATGAAGGCTCCTGTGTGGTATATGGCATGCCCAGATCCGTTAAGGAAAAGGGTCTGTCAGATGAAACAGTACCTATTACGGAGATAGCAAGAGCTATCAGCAAGGAACTGGGGGTTTAAACCAATGGATGTAGGACAGTATCTTGACATTTTTATTGATGAGGCTAATGAGCATATTCAGGCTTTGTCAGACAACATCATGATCCTTGAGAAGGAGCCTGAGAACAAGGATGTCATCAATGAGATCTTCCGTGCAGCCCACTCACTGAAGGGTATGGCCGGCACGATGGGTTTCAAGAAGATGCAGCATCTGACTCATGACATGGAGAATGTGTTCTCAGAGATCAGAAATGATACGATCAAGGTGAATTCGAACCTGATCGATATCCTTTTTGACTGTCTCGATGCGATCGAGGCTTATGTCGACACGATCAAGCAGACCTCTAATGAGGGCGACGAGGACAATGCCGCTCTTATCAAGCGTCTGAATGATTTCCTTGCAGATGGCAAGGATGCAGGCGATGGAAGCGGAGAGCCGGCACCTTCAGAGGATGCAAAGGCTGAGGAGCAGGCAAAGGAAGAGGCTGCCGATGCCAAGGATGCATACAGGCAGATCAGACTCGAGGAGAACGATATCAAGACTCTCGAGGAGAACCAGTCCTCAGGAATGAATCTGTATGGGTTCACTGTTCATGTACAGAAGGAATGTATGCTGAAGGCAGCAAGAGCTTTCCTTGTATATAAGGCAGTAGAGGATTTCGGTGAGATCCTTATCTATTCACCGAGCTCACAGGATATCGAGGATGAAAAGTTTGATATCGCATTTTCATTTATCCTCGCTTCTCCACAGGAGCTCGACCCGATAAAGAAGGCAGTTGAGAATGTATCAGAGATAGAGTCTGTAGACTGCGATAAGGTAACTCCTGATATGTTCAAGATTCCTGATGCTTCAGCTGAGACAGAAGCTGCTCCGGCAGAGGCTCCTAAGGAAGAGGCCAAGGCTCCTGCAGCAGCACCGGCAGCAAAGGCTCCGGCAAAGAAGGATGCCAAGAAGAAGCAGACGGTCAATAAGCCTGTTACGGCCCGTACGGTCCGTGTAGATATAGAGAAGCTTGATGCACTGATGAATCAGGTATCAGAGCTTATCATAGCAAAGAATTCACTGGTAGCCCTCAGTGCCCAGGAGACAGCCAGCAACGGTCAGGATCAGGGTACGAGACAGACCTTCCAGGAACAGATAGAATATCTCGAGCGTATCACGACAACTCTTCATGAATCAGTCATGAAGGTACGAATGGTACCTATTGAGAACACAGTCAACAAGTTCCCTCGTATGATCAGAGATCTCTCCAGAAGACTCAAGAAGCCTATGGAGCTCGTGATGACAGGTGAAGATACAGAGCTTGACCGTACAGTAGTAGACCAGATCGGTGATCCTCTCCAGCATCTGCTGCGTAATTCAGCAGATCACGGTATTGAGGCTCCTGAGGTCAGAAAGGCTGCAGGAAAGCCTGAGACAGGCCAGATCTTCCTCAATGCATATCAGGAAGGAAACAACGTCATCATCCAGGTCGGTGATGATGGTGCCGGTATCGATACAGAGGCAGTAAAGCAGAAGGCTATTGAGAGAGGTCTTGTATCCGAGGAGGATGCAGAGAATCTGACAAAGAAGGATATCATTGATTTCCTGTTCATGCCAAGCTTCTCAATGTCAAAGGTTGTTACCGATATCTCAGGACGTGGTGTAGGACTCGATGTAGTAAAGAGTAATATCGAGGCACTTGGCGGAGATGTAGAAGTAAAGTCAGAGCTTGGCAAGGGTTCTACCTTTACCATCAGGCTTCCTCTTACACTCGCTATCATTCAGGCCCTTATGGTTCAGGTAAGAGACGAGAAGTATGCAATAGCCCTCGCAAGCATCATGAATATCGAGAATATTGCAGTTTCAGATATCAAGTACGTTCAGGCGAAGGAGGTAATTTATCTCAGAGGACTGGTAATACCTCTTGTTCACCTTGATGAGGTACTTGATTGCAAGCCTAGAGAGGACAAGCCGGACAATCTGATAGTTGTCATTGTCAAGAAGGGCGAAAGCTATGCCGGCCTTGTGGTTGACAGCCTGATAGGACAGCAGGAAATCGTTATCAAGTCTCTCGGCAAGGTAATGGATAATAACAAGATGATAAGCGGAGCTACAATCCTGGGTGATGGTGATGTAGCTATGATCCTTGATTCAAATGCAATGTTCTAAGGGGGTGACAACTCATGGAAAATAATAAGAATGAGATCAGGCACAAAGATACAGGCAATGTAGTTGATGAAGAGAAGAAGCAGTACATTGTAATAAAGATAGGCGATGAGAAGTACGGTATCGATATTTCATACGTAGATAATATCGTCCGTATGCAGAAGATCACAAGAGTTCCGAAGGTTCAGTACCATTATGTGGGCGTGATCAATCTTCGTGGTGAAGTCGTTCCGGTGATGTCCGTCAGAAGAAAGATGGGACTCGGAGATGATGTGATCACGAACAAGACGAGAATAGTCATCCTGAAGCTTGAGGACCTGGGATTTGTAGGAATCCTTGTCGATGAGGTGAAGGAAGTAATTGCACTTGGTGAATCCGAGATCAACCGCAATATCAAGACGACCCACAAGCCTGATTCCATGTTCATCAATGGTATCGGAACCACAGGTGATGATCTGATATCTATTTTTGATATTTCTGCGATCATGGATGATCCTAAGTCATGATTTTTCAGGAAGTGATAATAAATGAATAAAATGTCATTAGAGCAGATCAACAAGATGTACCCTGATGTACTTACAGAGATAGGTAATATCGGTGCAGGCAACGCGACTACTGCCGTTGCCAATATGCTCAATGTCAAGATAAATATGAGCGTTCCCCATGTGGAGCTGACTCCAGTAGAGAAGATCGTAAGTGCCATAGGCTCTGAGGATGAGGTCGTTGTAGGAATCATGCTTGGGGTAGAGAACGACATCACCGGTAGCATGATGTTCCTTATGGATCTGCCATCTGCACATCATCTTGTCAACAGACTCATGATGAGAGACCCGGATTACAACGGTGATTTCGATGAGATGGATCTGTCGGCTATCAAGGAGATAGGAAATATCATAGCAGGTGCATATCTGTCGGCTCTGTCAGGACTCACGAATCTCAAGATTACTCCTACAGTGCCGTATGTAGCAATAGATATGGCAGGAGCCATACTTTCCGTTCCGGCAATACAGTTCGGAATGGTTGGTGACAATGCTCTTATGATAAAGACAGAGATGGGCGATGATTTGGACATTTCCGGATATTATATCCTGATGCCGGAGGGAGATTCATACCAGAAGATTCTGAAGGCCCTGGGACTTCCGGTATAAGGAGTGGTACAGAGTTGGGTGAAATGATAAAAGTGGGGATGGCCGACCTGAAGGTCTGTCATGCACCAGACAATCTTACAACTATAGGTCTTGGCTCCTGTATCGGAATAGCACTGTATGATCCACTCACCAAGGTGACCGGGCTTGCACATATCATGCTTCCTGACAGTACACAGATCAGGAATAATTCAAATATCGCAAAGTTTGCTGATACAGGTATTCAGAAGCTTGTGGATGATATGATAAAGGCCGGAGCATCAAAGTCAAGACTTCGTGCCAAGATTGCAGGCGGAGCAAAGATGTTCGAAATTTCCGGTGCTTCAAATGCAATCAATGTCGGCGAAAGGAATGCCATAGCCAGTAGAGAAAAATTAAAGCAGCTTGGCATACCGCTGATTGCCGAGGACTGTGGCAAGAACTATGGTCGTACGGTTGAATTATATAGCGAAAACGGTGATTTTCTGATAAAGGCAGTTGGAAAGACGCCATACAAGATATGAAGTACAACAAACCCAATACAAGACCTGTTCCTATTCTGATCACACTGGCAGCAGCAGGTATTTCATGCGTAATAAGCATTCTTCAGGGTGCCTCTCTCAGAGAATATGTGATCAGACTGCTTCTGACCGTGATCATATTCGGAATATTCGGAAGTCTGGTCCGTGTATTTCTTGATATGGGCTTCAGGACAGATCAGAAGGAAGAAGAAAAAAAGGCTGAAGAGGCTGAGAATGAATCTGAGGATGCAGATGATGAGGCCTCAGAGGATCAGGACGGAGACGAGAAAGAAAAGAAAGAATGAGGTGAAGGAGATTGGCAGTAAGGTTCAATTCTTCACTCTGGGATGAATATGCCAAGCATCCATCACAGGCACTCAGAGAGAAGCTCATAATTGAATATTCACCTCTGGTAAAGATAGTTGCCGGAAAGATGAGCATGTATCTGGGCAAGAATGTCGAATACGACGATCTGGTAGGATATGGAGTATTCGGACTAATTGATGCCATAGACAAGTTTGATGTCAACAAGGATGTCAAGTTTGAGACATACGCATCTCTCCGTATCAAGGGCGCGATCCTCGATCAGATCAGAAAGATGGACTGGATTCCGCGCACAATCAGACAGAAGCAGCGCATGTATGATGACGCTGTGAAGAATCTCTGGCAGAAGAATGGCAGGGAACCGGATGATGCAGAGATAGCTGAAGAGATGGGGCTTTCAGAGGAAGAGTATATAAGCTTCATGTCAGGACTCAAGATGACGAATCTGGTGTCGCTGAATGAATTCATGGAGGCAGGTGGCAATGAACCTGCAATGGATACGAAGCGTAATACCTTCTTTGAGGAGCCTGAGCAGAAGATATCAAGGGATGAGCTTAAGGAAAAGCTCCAGGAGTCGCTTTTGCTTCTTACAGAGAAGGAGCAGAAGGTCATTCTGATGTATTATTATGAGGATATGACACTGAAGGAGATCAGTGAGGTTCTCGATGTCTCTGAATCCAGGGTATCCCAGCTTCATACCCGTGCCCTGCTCAAGATGCGCAAGACTATGGGAAGTTACATGGATTTATTATAAATTCAATGCAATTTTTACAAATGTATGATATAATATCAAAAGTTTAACAATTCCATTGTAAAGGAGGCGGTAGTTGATGAGTGGCTCAAATGGCTATATCCAGATATTGATCAAAGACGAAAAAGCTTACTCCAAGTATTTCCCGCCTTCAGACGGTGGGAAGAGCATGAATCTGACTGATGCATCTTCCTATCTCAATGACCACGGAGTAAAGGGCTTCGATCCAGAGGCACTTGCCAGACAGCTGACAGCTGATACCGAATCCGTTATACCGCTGTCTGATTATTATGGCCCCGAATTCGGGGAGCTCATGTCAATAAAGATTTCCCTTGACAAAATGAAAGCAACGGTACGGTTTTTCCCGCCTTCCTCGGGTGGAGATTTATTAGGCCCGAAGGAAATAATAGAAGAACTCACGAATAAGGGCGTTGTTTACGGAGTAGACCAGGATGCCATTCTTTCGTTTATCTCTGACAGGCATTACAATACAGAATATGTGCTTGCACATGGTGATATGCCTGTGATCGGACATGATGCCAGGATCATATACAATTTCAATACAAATCCCTCTCTTCGTCCCAAGCGTCTTGAGGATGGTTCTGTAGATTACAAGAACCTGAATACAATATGTCCGGTAAGAGCCGGTGATCTGCTAGCAAAGCTGATCCCGTCAGAACCCGGGAAGGCAGGCAAGGATGTCTATGGCAATGTCATTCCTGTCCGTGATGTCAAGTCATTAGGGCTTAAGTATGGTAAGAATATAAGCATCAATGCAGATGGTACGGAGATACATTCTGATATCGACGGGCACGTTACTCTTGAGAAGGATGGTACGGTAAATGTATCAGACGAGCTGGTTGTCAGAAGTGACGTGGACAACAGTACAGGGAATGTCGAGTACGATGGCAATGTACATATTACAGGCGCTGTCAGAAGCGGCTTCTCAGTACGTGCGACAGGCGATATTATAATAGACGGAGTCGTAGAGGGAGCCTTTATAGACGCAGGTGGGCAGATAGTAGTGCAGCGTGGCGTTCACGGAATGAATAAGGGCCTGCTCCAGTCAAAGGGAAATGTAATAGCTTCCTTCATAGAAAGTGCCAGAGTGATCGCAGGCGGATTCGTAGAGACCGGCTCCATCCTTTATAGTGATGTGAGTGCATCGACCGATGTAATGGTAATGAACAAGAAGGGCTTTATAGCAGGCTCTACAGTCAGGGCCGGCGGCAAGGTCGAGTCTGTCACAATTGGTTCTGAAATGGGTGCAGCAGCGAGGATTGAGGTCGGGATCGATCCCGAGAAGAAGAGACAGTATTCACTTCTGCAGAGGCAGATCCTCGATGAGACGAAGCAGCTTGAGAAAGTCAATCCGATTATAGACAGCTATGAGAAGTTCATCAAGACCGGGAAGACACTCGATGAGAAGAACCGCAAGTACCTGTCTGATATAATATCAAAGGTCGAGCAGATAAAAAAGGATCTGAAGGATCACAGAAAAGCATTCAATGAGCTCCATCAGGAGCTTCTTACGAGTCAGCATTCCAAGGTAGCTGTACACAGAGAGATATTTCCGGGAGTCACGATCACTATTTCAGATCTGTCAATTACGACAAAGGACAAATATTCATGTGTCCAGTTTGAGAAGAAGAATGGAGAGATACAGAGGAATCCTGTTATCTCCTGAGGTAATATATGTCTATCAGACCAGTAGAATTCAATGGAATGATACAGAATACGCAGGGGGCGAGCATACAGAAGGCTGCTGATGACAGCCGTCCTGCGATCAACCAGCAGAATATGGCTGTCACAGTGACAAAGGAGGCCGAGCAGGCCCAGCGTTCTGTGACGAAGAAGAGTGAATCAGCAAAGGAAAGCGCTCTTGATCCGAATGGTTCGAATGGAGGAGCACTTCTGTCCGATGAGAAAAGGGAGAGAAAGCAGAAGAAAAAGGATGAGGATTCTGACGGCCGCGTGATTAGAAAGGGCGAGGCTGTTTCCTTCGATATAAAGATATAAGGTAAATGGAGTTGTGATATGACCGGATTAGAGATAGGGCTGTTGATAATTGGTGCAGTCTTTTTTATTGGGAGTTTCTTTGTTTCAGAAAAGCTTTCATCGTCTGATATGAGCGAGATTGAGGGCATCAGCGAGGACCAGATAAAGGTCCTCATCGAGAAGAAGCTGCAGGATGCCTCATCAGGGATAGATGATACGCTGTCGGAGAAGCTTACCGAGAAGACCGAGGAATTCGAGGCCGGTGCCGACAAGGAGACAAACGAAAGGATCATGTCGATTGGCGAGTACGCTGATTCTGTATTCAAGTCAATGGACAAGACCCATGAGGAAATACTTTTTCTCTATCAGATGCTTAATGACAAGCAGGAATCACTGACGAAGATGACAAAGACCTTAGGTGAGGCGGAGTCACATGTGAGGGAGCTCCTTCAGGAATCCAGCCGCCAGCTTGACGCAGCTTCATCAGTCCGAGAGGTGGCTCATAAAAAAAAGGAAGAGCCTGCTGTACCCTTTCAGGAAGAGGCCTTACCTGCTGAGCCTGCTAAGGAATCATCAGATACCTCAGAAGAAGCTTGCGAGGCTTCTCAGGAAGAAGACGATGATAAGGCGGTCACAGACGTTCCGCAGCCGGATCAGGAGGATGAACCGGAAGAGGACCTCGCAGGAGTAAAGGACAAGGTAATATCCATGTATCATCAGGGATATACCGAGCTGGAAATAGCAAAGGAAACCGGCAAGGGAATGGGTGAGATCCAGATGATCCTTGACCTCTTTGATGACAAGGAGGATCAGTGATCATGAAACGCAAGTATTATATGAGAGGCCTGGGTCTCGGAATCATTTTTACAAGCATCCTCTTCATGATAGGAATAGCACTCGGGAATCCGATGTCAGACGCAGCGGTGAGGCGCAGAGCCAGGCAGCTTGGAATGGTAGAGGCTGATACTGCATCAGGTGATGCGGACAGCCGTACACTGAAGGAAATTCAGGATGAAGAAGATAAGAAGAAATCTTCATCAGCCTCATCCACAAGCTCATCATCTACTACGGTCACCACTGATCCAAAGACAGGTCAGAAGACTACTACCACGACTACCACAAAGCAGCACGCCTCAGGTGATAAGCCGGACGATGGCAAGGCTCTTGATGACCAGCAGAAGCAGGATGACAAGAAGGAAAAGACCGATGGCACGAAAAAGGTATCAAAGACTACTACGAAGCCATCGAATTCAAAGGTTTCCGTCAGTATTTCAAGCGGAGACACCTCAGACGATGTAGGAAAGAAGCTTCAGAGCGCCGGAATAGTTGATTCGGGCTCGGACTTCAATCATTATCTTGAACAGCACGGCTATGACAGGACCATTCATTCCGGTACATATACCTTTGAGAAGGGCTCATCATATTCGTCGATAGCAGGTAAGATTTCAGGTTAAATTTCTGCTTGCAATGTATATAGGCTTGTGGTAAAATACCATAGGCTCAAAAAGAGGCCATAGTGGTCTCTTTTTTATTTAACACAGTCGATAATGCAGAGAGTGGTGCCCTTTAGCAGGGGTTCTTAATGCAGGAGATTCGGCTGCAAGCTTTAACCATAGGAGGTTTACAAATGAGCGTTATTTCAATGAAACAGTTACTCGAGGCCGGAGTTCATTTCGGACACCAGACACGTCGCTGGAATCCTAAGATGGCTCCTTACATCTACACAGAGAGAAATGGTATCCATATCATCGATCTCCAGAAGACAGTTGGTCTCGTAGATGAAGCTTACAATGCAGTATTCGACATTGTACAGCAGGGAGGCACAATCCTTTTCGTAGGCACGAAGAAGCAGGCTTCAGAGACAGTCGCTGAGGAAGCTGCCCGTTGCGGCATGTACTATGTCAATGAGAGATGGCTCGGCGGTATGCTTACCAACTTCCGCACCATCCGTTCAAGAATCGACCGTCTGAAGAAGATTGAGAAGATGGCAGAGGATGGCACCTTTGATGTTCTTCCTAAGAAGGAGGTTGCCAACCTGAAGAAGGAGCAGGAGAAGCTGACAAAGAACCTTGGCGGAATCAAGGATATGGATCGCATCCCGGATGCCATCTTCGTAGTAGATCCGAAGAAGGAATCTCTCTGCGTCAATGAGGCCAATAAGCTCGGTCTTACTATCATCGGAATCGCTGATACGAACTGTGATCCTGATGAGCTTGACTATGTGATTCCGGGCAATGATGATGCAATCCGCGCCATCAAGCTTATCGTATCAAAGATGGCAGATGCCGTTATCGAGGCAAAGCAGGGTGCTGAGGCTGAGACTCCTGATAAGGACGCGCAGGCCTCGACTGAAAATAAGACAGAAGAGTAATTAGTTATAAGTTCTAAGTTAAAAGCTCAGAACTTCGAACTTCGAACTTAATAAGGAGAAAAAAATGGCTGTTACAGCAAAAATGGTAAAGGACCTTCGTGAGCAGACCGGCGCAGGAATGATGGACTGCAAGAAGGCTCTTAATGAGACAAATGGAGATATGGACGCTGCCGTTGAGTACCTTCGCAAGAACGGTCAGGCAAAGGCAGAGAAAAAGGCTGACAGAATCGCAGCTGAGGGTCTGGTTGATATTGTTACTGAAGGAAATACAGCAGCAATTGTTGAGGTCAATTCAGAGACAGATTTCGTAGCCAATAATGATAAGTTCAAGGCTTATGTAAAGGAAGTTGCCAATGCAGCACTTGCCACAAAGGCTTGTGATATTGATGGATTCCTTGCAGACAAGTGGATCTCAGATTCATCCAAGACTGTAAAGGAAGCTCTTGATGAAGAGATCGCTGTCATCGGAGAGAAGCTTTCCATCAGACGTTTCGAGAAGGTTACAGCTGATAAGGGAATCGTTGTTTCATACATTCATGGCGGCGGAAGAATCGGCGTTGTGATCAATGCAGACTGCCCGGCTCCGAATGATGATATCAGGGAAGCCCTTCATAATGTAGCAATGCAGATTGCTGCTCTGAATCCTAAGTATATCCGTGATTCAGATGTTGATCAGGAGTATCTTGATCATGAGACAGAGATCATCAAGGCCCAGATTGAGAACGATCCTAAGGAGGCAGCAAAGCCGGATAAGGTAAAGGCTGGTATTGTTAAGGGCCGTCTCAATAAGGAACTCAAGGAAGTATGCCTGATGGATCAGGTATATGTAAAGGCTGAGGATGGAAAGCAGTCAGTTGCCAAGTACCTCGACCAGGTAGCAAAGGCCGCTGGAACAGATCTTACTATCAAGAAGTTCGTACGTTTCGAGACTGGTGAAGGTCTTGAGAAGAGAAATGAGAACTTTGCAGAAGAAGTAGCAAAGCAGATGCAGTAATTTTTCACAGAATTGATTTTTTAAGACACCATATTTTTGCGGAAGTATGGTGTCTTTTACTGTTTTACGGTGGTTTTTGCGATGGATGATCAGGATGCTATCGAGAAGAAAAGGAAGCAGATAAGCAGGGTACACAGAACCAGGAATTTAATAATATTCTTTCTTGTGGTCTGGATCATTTTTTCAATCTGTGCCATAGCTATTCTTGGGTACAGTGTACACCATCTGAATGGAGAGATTGAAAAGCTGAACGAGACTATCAGATATATGTCATCACACGGTACGGCGACATCCAGCGGAGATGCGCTCACCTACGATTATGATCTGAAGCTGAATTCATATCAGACAGATGAGGACAATCTGGCCGGAGAGGATGATGTCAGAAAGGTTTATCTGACCTTTGATGACGGGCCGAGCAGGAATACGGACAAGATCCTCGATATACTCGACGATTACAGTGTGAAGGCGACTTTTTTTGTGAACGGTCGTACAGACAAGCATTCGCTTAAGATGTACAAGAGAATTGTCAATGAGGGGCACACTATCGGGATGCATTCATATACGCACAAGTACAGCGATGTATATGCGTCAGAGAAGGCATTCGAAAAGGATTTTTTCAGGATCAGGAATCTGATCTATGATACCACCGGAGTAAAGAGTATGTACTACAGATTTCCCGGTGGCAGTTCCAATAAAGTAAGCAATACGAATATGTCGGATCTGATCCGCTTTCTTGACAAAGAGCATGTCGAATATTTCGACTGGAATGTTATGAGCGGTGATGCCACATCAAATGAATTAAAATCATCTGAAATTATTGAAAACGTAATGTCAGATGTGGTAAAATATAAAACATCGGTGGTTCTGATGCATGATGCAGCAAATAAGGATACTACAGTGGCTGCTCTGCCGGAACTGATACAGAAACTCCAGAAAGAGGGGGATCTGTTGCTGCCGATAGACCAGGACACAAAGCTTATCCAGCATGTGACCCTTTCTAATAAATAGGATATGGAGGTATCAAATGAGTTTCTTTAAGGATTTCAAGGATGATTTCTCAGATGCAGTGGACAATATGTCTGGTGATAAGGCAGCAGCTGAGAAAAAGGACGAGGGTCTGACAGGCACGATTGATGATTCAAATATCGATGTCGATTCAGAACTGTCAAAGCTTGATGGTCTTCTTGAAAAGGTTTCGAAGAAGGTAGATTCTGATGATGATTCATCGAAGTCTTCTGACGACAGTTCAGTGACAGCAGCAGATCTTCTCAGCGGCTCTGACAATTCGAAACCCACAGTTTCAGCTGCAGATCTTCTCAGCGGAGCAGTTAATGCAACATCAGGTAATGATGATGAGCTTTCAGGCCAAGACACAGCAGACGACAGGAGTGCTTCAGATATTTCTGGCCAGGCATCAACAGAGACAACAGTTACAACATCTACAGAGGCAGAGGACAATAGAATGGATTACACTAATGGCAACACAGGCGCAGATATTTCAGACGAAAACGCAGTCATCACAAGCGGAATGACTATCACAGGAGACCTTGATTCTACTGGTTCTATCAGTGTTCAGGGTACCATCAATGGTAATGTGACCTGCAATGGCAAGCTCACTGTATCAGGAAATATCACAGGTAATTCACAGGCCAGCGAGTTCTTTGCTGATTCAGCACATATTCAGGGAGAGGTCGTATCAAACGGCACAGTTAAGATTGGCGTAGGTTCAGTAATCATCGGTAATGTGACGGCTGCAAGTGCAGTTATCGCAGGAGCAGTAAAGGGTGATATCGATGTGCAGGGGCCTGTAGTAGTAGATACATCTGCTGTTGTAATGGGCGACATAAAGTCAAAGAGCGTTCAGATCAATAACGGCGCTATCATCGATGGACGTGTATCACAGACATACGCTGATGTTGATGTAAGTTCAGTATTTGGTGAGGTTCAGGGATGAAAAGAATCCTTCTGAAGCTTTCGGGCGAGGCACTTTCAGGAGATAAGGGCTTCGGCTTCGATGAGGCTAATGCAGCAGCAGTTGCAGCTCAGATAAAGAAGGTAGCCGATACAGGCATCCAGATTGGTATTGTAATAGGCGGCGGCAATTTCTGGAGAGGACGTACATCTGGAGATATGGGCCGTTCACAGGCTGACCAGATAGGGATGCTTGCTACTATCATGAACTGTATCTATATGTCGGAGGCTGTCCGTGCGACAGGCCTTATGACGAATATCCTGACTCCTTTCGAGTGTGGCTCATTTACGAAGCTGTATTCGAAGGATCGGGCGGAGAAATATCTGAATGCAGGACATATAGTGTTCTTCGCAGGTGGTACAGGTCATCCGTATTTTTCTACAGATACCGCTACTGCGCTTCGTGCGATCGAGATCGGTGCTGATATGATACTTCTTGCGAAGGCTGTTGACGGCATTTATGACAGTGACCCGGCAGTAAATCCTGATGCGAAGAGATATGATACCATTTCTCTTGAGGATGTGATTGACCAGAGACTCGGAGTCATGGATCTCACAGCCTCCATCATGTGCAGCGAGAATCATATGCCGATGCGTGTATTTGCCCTCGATGAAAAGGATAGTATATTAAAGGCAGTAAGTGGTGATTTCAATGGAACCACTGTTACAGCCTGATCAGGAAATGATTTATGGACAAAAGATTAGACGAATTCAAGGACAAAATGCAGAAGTCTTATGAGGCTCTGCTCAAGGATTATGCAGCAATCCGTGCAGGAAGAGCTAATCCACATATCTTAGATAAGATTACAGTTGACTATTACGGAGCACCTACTCCGATACAGCAGGTTGCCAATGTCAATGTTCCTGAGGCCAGAATGATCCAGATCACTCCGTGGGAGTCTTCAATGCTCAAGGAGATCGAGAAGGCCATTATGGTATCAGATATCGGCATCAATCCAACCAATGACGGTAAGTCGATCAGGCTTGTCTTCCCTGACCTCACAGAGGAGCGCCGCAAGGAGCTCTCAAAGGAAGTCAAGAAAATGGGCGAGTCGGGCAAGGTCGCTGTAAGAAATATCCGCCGTGATGCGAACGATTTCGTAAAGAAGACCGGAAAGGCCGAGGACTTATCCGAGGATGAGACCAAGGATCTCGAGGATCAGATCCAGAAGCTTACGGATGAGTATATCAGGAAGATTGATGGTGCGATCGATGACAAGACCAAGGAGATAATGACAGTTTAATGTTTATAGTCTAAAGTTCAGTATCTTTTAGTCATAAGATCATGCTTATGGATTGCAGAAATTCTGACTTAAGACTTTCAACTTCAAATAGTAAGGCTGTGGTGAGGTGAACCATCACAGCCATTTTTTATAAGATATGGAAGAAAATTTACTGCCTGTCCCGACTCATGTCGCCATCATTCTCGATGGCAACGGTCGCTGGGCAAAGGCTAAAGGGATGCCGCGTACATACGGGCATATAGAGGGTGCGAAGAGAGTTGAACCGATCACTAAAGCAGCAAAGGCCCTGGGGATCAGGTACCTTTCTCTGTATGCCTTTTCCACGGAGAACTGGAACCGTCCGAAGGATGAGGTCTCTACTCTGATGAAGCTTCTTGCGAAATATATGAAGATCTGCCAGAGGCTATGTCTTCAGGAGGGCATGAGAGCCCGGATCATTGGTGATAAGTCAGGACTTCCGGATGCGCTTCTTAAGGAAGCCAGTGAGCTTGAAGAGGCGACTAAGGATAATACAGGCATGTGCCTGTGCATCTGCATCAATTATGGCAGCCGTGATGAGATGGTGCGTGCCATGAGACGGATGTATGCGGATGTTGATGATCCTTCTGAGATTACTGAGGAGCGGTTTTGCTCATACCTGGATACGGCTGATATCCCGGATCCTGACCTTCTTATAAGGACTAGTGGTGAGCAGAGACTCTCGAATTTCCTGCTCTGGCAGCTGGCGTACGCGGAGTTCTATTTCACACCGGTTGACTGGCCGGATTTCACGGAGGAAGAGCTGAAGAAGGCTGTTGATACATACAGGCATAGAAACCGTAGATACGGAAAGGTTTAATATATGTTTAGAACAAGATTACTGAGCGGGATTGTACTTGTAATCCTGGCACTTCTATTCATCGTGACAGGCGGCACAGTACTGCTTATCTCAACCTGTGCCATTTCACTTATCGGACTCTTTGAGTATTATAGAGCACTTGGGCTTCACAAGGAGCCTGCTGCCTGGTGCGGATATATTTTCACCATCGTTTACTACTGGGCACTTAGTATCAACAATCTGGTAGAAGGAAAGACTGTAGTACCGATAGTGATGCTTATAGTATTTCTGCTTATCGCGATACTTTTCTTCTATGTGTTCTCATATCCGAAGCTCAGGGTTGAGCAGATTGCAGAGCTTTTCTTCGGACCTCTGTATGTGTCTGTGATGCTTTCATACATCTATCAGGCACGGATCTACACTCATGGCAAGTATCTGGTATGGCTTATCTTCCTTACAGCATGGGGCTGCGATACCTGTGCATACTGTGCAGGAAGACTGTTTGGTAAGCACAAGATGAGTCCGGTGCTGTCTCCGAAGAAGACCGTAGAGGGTGGAATCGGTGGTGTCGTAGGCGCATTCCTGTTAAATCTCATCTTCATGATGATATTCAGGGATAAGCTGACATATCTGGGAACTAAGGGTATTATAATTCTAAGCCTCCTGTCATGCATCGGTGCACTCATTTCAATGGTCGGAGACCTTGCGGCCTCTGCCATCAAGAGAAATGTCGATATCAAGGACTACGGAAAGCTGATACCTGGACATGGCGGCATTCTTGACAGATTCGATTCAGTGCTTATCACGGCACCGGTCATCTATTATCTGATAACATTTATGATATAAGGAAATAGGTATGAAAAAATTAGCAATCATCGGTTCTACCGGTTCTATAGGTACTCAGGCACTCGAGGTCGTAGACCAGATGTCTGATATCACAATTACATCACTGGCATGTGGAAGGAACAGAGAGCTTCTCCTGAAGCAGGCCCGTAAGTATATGCCGCACCTCATTTCATGTGAGCGTGAAGAAGATGCGAAGTGGCTCGCCGAGGATCTGAAGGAGCTGCCGATAGAGGTCATGTATGGAGATGCTGGCCTGAAAGCTGTAGCAGAGGATTCAGAATCAGATCTGCTTCTTAATGCGATTGTAGGCATGAGAGGAATCAGGCCTACTGTATATGCAATAAAGAAGGGCAAGGATATAGCTCTCGCAAATAAGGAGACTCTTGTCGCAGCCGGACAGATCATAATGCCTATGGCAAAGGAAAATGGTGTGAAGATCCTGCCTGTAGATTCTGAGCATTCAGCTATTTTCCAGAGCATCAAGGGAAATAAGTCGGAAGAGATCAGGCGTATACTTCTTACTGCATCAGGCGGCCCGTTCCGTGGAATGAGCTACGAGGAGCTTGAGAATGTGACTCTTGAGGATGCCCTGCATAATCCGAACTGGTCAATGGGCCAGAAGGTGACGGTTGATTCTGCATCAATGGTGAATAAAGGACTCGAGGTCATGGAAGCCCACTGGCTATTCGATGTGCCGGTGAACCGTATCCAGGTACTGGTGCATCCGGAGAGCATCCTTCATTCAGCAGTAGAATTCGATGATGGTGCAGTAATAGGTCAGATGGGAGTTCCGGATATGAAGATTCCTATCCATTATGCACTCACATATCCGAGAAGAGCAGAGCTCGATGTAGAGCACCTTGATCTGTTTGAGATAGGGGCACTTCATTTCTATCATCCAGATATGGAGACATTTTTCGGACTGCAGCTGGCCTTTGATGCAAGTATCACAGGCGGCAATATGCCATGCGTATACAATGCAGCCAATGAAGAGGCAGTAAAGGCTTTTCTTGAAGGCAGGATAAAATTCATAGAGATTCCGATGCTCATACAGCAGGCAATGATGGAATCAGACTATGATGAATCACCTGCTCTGGATGATATATTAGCTACAGGAGAAGATACGAAGAAGCTGGTTGAGCATCTGATAACTCAGAACTCATAACTTTAAACTAACTATGAATATAATAATAGCAATCCTGATATTCGGGTTTATAATAATATTTCATGAACTGGGTCATTTCTCAGTTGCCAAGGCATGCGGTGTAAGAGTCAATGAATTCACCCTGGGTCTTGGACCAACAATAGTATCTTTTGGAAAAGGTGAGACGAAGTACTGTCTCAAGCTGCTTCCATTCGGCGGCAGCTGTGTCATGGAAGGCGAGGATGGAGAGAGTGACGATGAGAGAGCATTCAATCACAAGCCTCTCTGGCAGAGGTTCCTGATAGTCTTTGCAGGACCATTTTTCAATTTCCTCCTGGCATTTATTCTGTCTCTTATCATGATAGGATCTGCCGGTTATTATGCTCCGACAGTTGCCGGGACGACACCTGGATATCCTGCAGAAGCCGCAGGAATACAGGCCGGGGACGAGATTACCTCCATCAATGGATACCCGATTCATTTCTACAATGAGATAAGCATTTACACTTTTTTTCATAAGAAAAAGAGCTATAATGTAAGGTATGAGCGTGACGGGAAGACCTATGAGACAAAGCTCACTCCTAAGTATGATAAGGAATCTAATAGATATCTGCTGGGCGTGCGTGGAGCAGCGGAACGAACTCATCCGGGAGTTGGTGGCACGATAGCCTACAGCTTCCATGAGATAAAATATCAGATCTATGTCGTGATAGAGAGTCTGAAGGAGCTGTTTCTCGGACATGTGAGCATCAATGATATGTCCGGGCCTGTCGGAATAGTAAAGACCATAGGAGATACATACAACCAGTCACTTGCAGATGGTGCCTACTATGTTGTTATGAATATGATCAACATCACGATACTCCTGACAGCGAACCTGGGAGTCATGAACCTGCTGCCGTTCCCGGCCCTCGATGGAGGACGTCTTCTGATCTTCATCATCGAGGGAATCACCAGAAAGAAGATACCGGAGAGGGTCGAGGGTTATATCAATGCAGTCGGGTTTGTGCTGCTTATGATACTGATGGTAGTGATAATGGGGAATGATATTAGAAAGTTAATAGTTAAGAGTTGAGAGTTAATAGTTAAGAGTTAAAAAGTTATTATCATATAACTCATAACTCATAACTCATAACTTATAACTTATAACTTATAACTCAGAACTCAGAACTCATAACTTATAACTAAGAACATACAAATACAATGAACAGAATGCATACAAAAGAAGTGCGTATAGGCGACAGGGTTATCGGTGGTGATAACCCTGTTCTTATACAATCTATGACAAATACTAAGACAGAAGATGTAGACGCAACTGTAGCACAGATTCTCGAGCTGGAGAAGGCAGGCTGTGATATCATCCGTTGTACGGCACCTACAATGGAAGCTGCCAAGGCGATAGGAGAGATAAAGAAGAGAATTCATATCCCTCTGGTGGCAGATATACATTTTGATTACAGGCTTGCTATAGCTTCTATTGAGAACGGTGCTGACAAGATCCGTATCAATCCTGGAAATATCGGAAGCAGGGATAGAGTAAAGGCCGTAGTAGATGCTGCAAGAGAGCGCAATATTCCTATAAGGGTTGGTGTCAATTCCGGTTCTCTTGAAAAGGATCTGCTGGAGAAATATGGCGGAGTGACTCCTGAAGCTCTTGTGGAGAGTGCTCTGAAAGAAGCTGCAATCATAGAGGACATGGGTTACGAGAGTCTTGTGATTTCTATCAAGTCATCAGACGTCATGACCTGTGTGAAGGCTCATGAGCTGATTTCTACAAGGACTGATCATCCGCTTCATGTAGGAATCACAGAAGCAGGTACTCTGAGACGAGGTCTCATCAAGTCATCAGCAGGTCTTGCCATGATACTTTCTCAGGGAATTGGAGATACTATCCGTGTATCTCTTACAGCAGACCCTGTAGAAGAAGTATATGCGGCAAAAGAGATATTAAAGACTCTTGGACTGCGCAAGGGTGGTATAGAGATAGTATCATGTCCTACCTGTGGCCGTACTCAGATAGATCTGATAGGACTGGCAGAACAGGTAGAAAAGGTTGCTTCTGAGTTCGATGACCTGAATATCAGGATTGCAGTAATGGGCTGTGTGGTAAATGGCCCAGGAGAAGCCAAAGAAGCTGATATCGGAATAGCCGGCGGTGATGGTGTCGGTCTTCTGATACGAAAAGGTGAGATTGTGAAAAAACTGCCTGAGAATGAACTTCTCGGTGCATTGAAGGATGAATTGACAAGGATGGAAAATGGGACGGAAATTCTTTGATGTCTTCGGAAAATTAAAGAGTGATGATAAGTCTAATTTTGTGCTCGAGAGCTGTGATATAGACAAGCTTTCGACAACGAAGGATCATTCTGTCCTCAGGGTATATCTGCGCTCACAGACGCTGATTCCGAAGCGTACGATCTGGAAGCTTGAGGATCGCATCAAGGATATATATTTCCATGAGAAGCCGGTAAGAATCAATATCATAGAATCATTCGACCTGTCAGCAGGAAGCTATTCGCCAGAGGAGCTTTTTAACGAATACAGGGACAGCATTCTCGAAGAGATCCATAAATATTCTCCGGTACTTTTCCAGGTGCTTGAGAGAAGCAAGTTCGAATTCAACGTAGATCATCTGACGATAAAGATAGAGGATGAGCTTCTCTGTCACGAGGAGGATGAAGAGCTCGTACTGATAATGGACAGGATCCTCTGTGACAGACTCGGTCTTAAGCTTATAATAGATACAGAGTACACCAGGGCCGGTTCTCATGATCAGATGAAGAAGGAAAATGAGGCCAGAATCCTTCATGAGGTAGAGCAGATCGAAAGGAACGCTGCGAAAGCAGCCGCCAGTGCTTCAGATGAAAAGACTGATGATAAGGCTGTGCCGGATAAGCCTGCTGCCACAGAAGAGAAGAAGACAGAGGATAAGAAAAAGAAGGAGCCTTTCGAAAAGAAAGTATATCTGACCCGTTCAAAGAATCCTGACATGATATATGGCCGGGACTTCGATGATGAGCTCATAGATATAAAGGATATTACCGGGGAACTAGGTGATGTCACTATTCACGGACAGATCTTCGAGGCAGACAGCAGGGAACTCCGCAATGGCAAGATACTGTATATGTTTGCAGTCACAGACTTCAGCGATTCAATAAAGGTCAAGATGTTCCTCGGCAAGGAACAGTTTGATATGCTGACAGAGCGGGCGAAGAACGGAGCATTCATAAAGCTGAAGGGACGTGCTGCCGAGGATTCCTTTGATCATGAGGTATCTATCAGTCAGGTCAGAGGGATCATGCAGATAAATGATTTCCGTGTCAGAAGGATGGACAATGCAGTTCATAAGAGGGTCGAGCTGCATTGCCATACCAAGATGAGCGACATGGACGGTGTGAGTGATGTGGCCGATATAATAAAGCAGGCCATGAGCTGGGGGCACAAGGCCATAGCCATTACAGATCACGGAGTAGTGCAGTCATTCCCTGATGCAGCATCTGTAGTAAAGGGCCATGATGATTTCAAGATCATATATGGATGTGAGATTTATCTGGTAGATGATACGAAGACCATCGTCACTAATGTAAAGGACCAGACATTTGATGATACCTTTGTAGTATTTGATATAGAGACCACGGGGCTTTCAGCAGAGAAATGTGACATCATAGAGATCGGTGCCGTAAAGGTAAAGGGCGGACAGATACTTGACAGATTCTCTGAATTCGTAAATCCACATAAGCCGATTCCATTCAGGATTACAGAGCTCACAAGCATCACCGATGCCCAGGTGGCAGATGCTCCTGGAATAGATGTGATACTGCCGCGGTTCAAGGAGTTCTGTAAAGGATGTGTACTTGTAGCACACAATGCAGACTTCGACTGCAGCTTCATTCACAACAAGGCCCGTGACATGGGAATAGACTGGGATTTCACCTTTGCAGATACGATGCCGATGTCAAGATACCTGATCCCTGGTATCGGAAAGCTGACACTTGACAATGTAGCAAAGGCTCTCAATGTCCATCTGGGCCATCATCACAGAGCAGTGGATGATGCAGAATGTACGGCACTTATTTTCATAGAGCTGTGCAAGAAGCTTGATGAAAAGGGAATCCATACCCTTAAGGAATTAAATGATGCAGGTAAAATGGACGCTGAGGCCATCATGAAGGCCAAGCCATATCACTGCATAGTTCTCGCCAAGAATGATATCGGCAGGATCAATCTGTACAGACTCGTATCACTCTCACATCTCAAATACTACAGGAGATATCCGAGAGTGCCGAAGAGCGAAGTCATAAAGCACAGGGAAGGCCTTATCATTGGCTCAGCCTGTGAGGCAGGCGAGCTGTATCAGGCTGTCATGCTTGGCAAAGAGCAGGAGATCATTTCAAGGATAGTCCGGTTCTATGATTACCTTGAGATACAGCCGAATGGAAACAATGAGTTCCTTCTTCATGATGAAAAGAGTGGTATCACTTCAGAAGAAGGCCTGAATGAGATAAATAAAAGGATAGTAGCCCTCGGCGAGGAATTTGACAAACCGGTATGCGCCACCTGCGATGTTCATTTCCTGAATCCTGAGGATGAGGTTTACAGACGTATCATCCAGAACGAGAAGGAAATGAAGGGGGCAGACCATCAGCCGCCTCTGTATCTGCATACCACTGATGAGATGCTTGAAGAGTTTTCATACCTCGGAGATAAGAAGGCAAGGGAGGTCGTAATCGACAATCCTAACAGGATCGCTGATATGGTAGATTTCATCCGGCCTACGAGGCCTGATAAGTGTCCTCCAGTAATTGAGAATTCTGATGAGACACTTAGAAAAATCTGCTACACAAAGGCCCATGAGATGTACGGGCCCAATCTCCCGGAGCAGGTATCAGCAAGACTTGAGAGAGAGCTGAATTCGATTATTTCGAATGGATATGCGGTAATGTATATCATAGCCCAGAAACTCGTATGGAAGTCTGTAGAGGACGGGTATCTCGTTGGAAGCCGTGGATCAGTTGGTTCCTCATTCGTAGCTACAATGGCAGGTATCACAGAGGTTAACCCTCTTCCTCCGCACTACCTGTGTCCGAAGTGCCACTATGTGGACTTTGATTCACCTGAGGTAAAGGCCTTTGCGGGGAATTCAGGCTGTGATATGCCTGATAAGATCTGTCCTGTATGCGGACATGAGCTTACGAAGCAGGGATTTGATATTCCGTTTGAGACCTTCCTCGGATTCAAGGGAAATAAGGAGCCGGATATCGATCTGAACTTCTCTGGAGATTATCAGGCCAAGGCTCATGCTTATACAGCAGTTATCTTCGGAGACGGACAGACATTCAAGGCCGGTACCATCGGAACCCTTGCGGACAAGACCGCATACGGATATCTGATGCATTACTGCGAGGAGCATGGCATCAGAAAGAGGCACTGCGAGATGGACAGGCTGGTACAGGGATGTGTAGGCGTGAGACGTACTACCGGACAGCATCCTGGTGGTATCGTAGTGCTTCCGGTAGGCGAAGAGATCGATACCTTTACCCCGGTACAGCATCCGGCAAATGATATGAGTAGTGATATTGTCACCACTCACTTCGATTACCACAAGATCGATTCAAACCTGCTGAAGCTCGATATCCTGGGACATGATGATCCTACAATGATCAGGATGCTTGAGGATCTGACGGGACTTGATGCGACGAAGATACCTCTCGATGACAAGCCTGTAATGAGTCTTTTCATGAATACATCTGCTCTGGGCGTGACTCCTGATCAGCTCTGGAAAAATACTGAGATGGGAACCCTTGGCATACCTGAGTTCGGTACTGATTTCGCTATGGAAATGCTTAAGGAGGCAAAGCCGAAAAACTTCTCTGATCTGATCAGGATATCTGGTCTTGCGCATGGTACAGATGTATGGCTAGGGAATGCACAGGATCTGATCAAGAGCGGAACCGCAGATCTGTCGACCTGTATCTGCTGTCGTGACGATATCATGGTCTACCTGATCAATAAAGGGCTTGAACCGGAAGAGAGCTTTACCATCATGGAGCGTGTCCGTAAGGGTAAGGTCGCAAAGCACCAGGTCCCTGAATGGAATGACTGGGTCAAGGACATGGAAGCTCATGGTGTGCCTGACTGGTACAAGGGCTCCTGTGAGAAGATCAAGTACATGTTCCCGAAGGCACATGCGGCCGCCTATGATATGATGGCATGGAGAGTTGCATACTTCAAGGTATATTATCCTCTTGCTTACTATGCAGCCTTCTTTTCCATCAGGGCGACTGATTTTTCCTATGAGAAAATGTGTCAGGGAGAGGAAGTCCTGAAGCACTATCTGCAGGAAATAGATGACAAGGAGAAGAACGGAGAGAAGCTCACGGCAAAGGATAAAGGCAGCTACAGGGATATGCGTATCGTGCAGGAAATGTATGCCAGGGGCTTCGAATTCCTGCCGATGGATCTGTACAAGTCGGATGCAAGGTACTTCCAGATCATTGACGGGAAGCTGCTTCCGCCATTCTCATCCATTGATGGTATGGGTGATACTGCGGCTGAATCTCTTGCCATCGCTGCAGCTGACAAGCCCTTCCTGTCTATCGACGATATGAAGGAGCGTGGCAAGGTGTCACAGACGATATGCGATACGATGAAGAAGATGGGGCTGCTTGAGGGGCTGCCGGAGAGCAACCAGCTGTCGTTATTTGACTTTATAGATAATTAAAACCATTATGTCGCTGCAAAACTTTACAAACATTTAAAGGAAACAGGATGGAAAACTTAACAGAAATACGCAAAAATATTGACGATGTTGACAGCCAGTTGCTCGACCTGTTTAAAAAAAGGCTCGGGCTGGCTTGTGATGTGGCTGAGTACAAGATCGCCCACAACAGACCTGTGCTTGACAAGGCCAGGGAAGAGGCGAAGATCACTCATCTGACTGATGGTGTAAAGGATGAGTTCATGAAGATAGGTATCCGTGAGTTCTTTTCACTTATCATGTCTATAAGCAGGAAGAAGCAGTACCAGATGCTCGCCGAAAAGGGCATCAGATACGACAGCGGATTCACCTGTGTCGGCTCGTTCAATTTTACCGGGATCAGAGTCGTATATCAGGGAGTCGAGGGCGCATACAGTCAGGCGGCGACAAATGACTTCTTCGGAAAGGACGTGGATTCCTTTCATGTAGCTACCTGGCGTGATGCTATGGATGCACTTCGTGAGAAAAAGGCTGACTATGCCGTGCTTCCTATCGAGAACTCTACGGCAGGCACTGTGAGTCAGAATCTGGACCTGCTAAGCGAATATGATTGTGCTATAATTGGAGAAGAGATATTAAAAATTGATCATGCTCTTCTTGGCACTGAGGATGCGGACTTTGAATCCATTAAGCATGTATATTCCCATCCGCAGGCTCTGATGCAGTGTGCTGCTTTCCTGCGTGAAGATATGGACGGGGTTGAAACAACGCAGGTAGCGAATACAGCAGTTGCTGCTAAGAAGGTAAAGGAAGACAACGACCCTTCCGAGGCTGCCATCGCAGGAAGCATCAATGCAGAGCTTTACGGTCTCAAGGTGATAAGGAGTGCGATTCAGGACGAAAAGGACAATGAGACGAGATTCATCATCGTGTCTGCAAAGAAGATTTTCAGGCGTGATGCGAAGAACATTTCAATCTGCTTTACGCTTCCGAATGAGGAGGGAAGTCTGTATCAGATCCTTACGCATTTCGCGTTCAATGGGATCAACATGAGCAGGATCGAATCAAGGCCGCTTAAGGGAAGTCCGTGGGAATACAGGTTTTTCGTCGATTTCGAGGGGAATCTCTTAGACGAGGGTGTAATAAATGCTCTTGTGGGTCTGTCGTGTGAGACGGGTGACCTGAAGATTCTGGGAAATTACTAGTAGAGTTAAGAGTTAAAAGTTATTAGTTGAGAGGTTATATGCGATGAAGGTGAAGACGTATGGCTCTATATACATTGGTACGTACGAGGTATCGCTTCGTATCTATGAGGTAAAGAACAGGGAAAAGAAGCTTAAGGTCATTGATGATCTGAGGAAGCCTGTATCTGTCGCACATGACATTTACCGTGAGGGTAAGATTTCTGATGAGACTATCAATACTATAATTGATGCCCTGTCAGATATGAAGCTGGCTCTTGAAGAGTACAGGATAGATTTCTACCAGGCCTATGTTGGCTATGCGGTAGGAAAGGCTTCGAATTTCCTGCTTCTGGCGGATCAGATCAGACTCAGATGCGGCCTTTTTGTAAAGCTGATGACAAATTCGGAGCATCGCTTCTACAATTATGAAGCTCTGGCTGCAATGCCTTCATTCCAGAAGATGATCGAGAAATCGGCCCTTCTGGCGGATATAGGTGGTTCATCCATTCAGCTTACGCTTTTCCGTGAAGGAAAGCTTCTTACGACACAGCACATTCTCTTCGGGGCTTCTGCCGTACGTGAGAATCTCATGTCACTTTCTCAGAAGGCTGATGCGAGGGAACAGGTCTATGAGATGATCGTGAAGGAAACAGATACCTTTTTCAATATGTATCTTAAGGACAGGAAGCCTGAGTATCTGATACTTCTGAATGATAATTTCGGCAATGTGATCTCAATGTTTGACAATCAGGCCATACTTGCCAATGCTGTAGAAAAGAAGAAGACAGTCAGGCTCATGAAGGACATAGGCTCTGATGATTTTTTCAGAAATACATTTGAGAAATCCGGGATTGATGATCCTGATGAAATGGTTCTCCCGTTTCTCCTGCTGTACAGGGCAATGATCGCACAGACTGACTGTAAGATGATCTCGAATCCGGGTATTTCCATTCATGATGGTATCACGCTTCATACCCTGTATAATACAGGAACGATAAAGAGCACTCATGATTTCGATGGGGATGTCATTAGCGCAGCTTACTTTACTGCTGAGAGATTCGGCAGCTACCTGGCTCATATCAGAATGATGGATAAGATAAGCGCTGCAATCTATGATGCAGTGGCAAAGAAAAGCGGGCTCACGAAGCGTATGAGGCTTCTGACAAGAGTAATTGCTATCCTTCACGACTGTGGTAAATACATAAGTCTCTCATCGGCTCCGGAGAGCTCATATACGATCATCATGTCATCCGAATTCCTGGGTATCACTCATGCAGAGAGAAAGCTTATTGCTCTCGTGGTCAGATATAATCACGAGCATGAGGTGTCGTATGATGACCTGAAGGATGAGCTTTCAGAAGAGGACTATGTGGTATTCCTGAAGCTTCTCGCAATACTTCGTATCTGCAATGCACTTGATTCGAGCCATAAGCAGAAGTTCAAGGATATGGCCATAAGGCTCAGAAACGATACGCTGTTCATCACGGTGGCATCGGAGCAGCCGTTGAATCTCGAGAAAGAATATTTCAGGGAAAAGGGCCAGTTTTTCGAGGATGTGTTTGGTATCAGACCGCAGATCAGAGACAAGAAGGAATTCTAAGGAGGGCAGACAATGGATATTGATTTTAAGAACCCTAAGTATTATGAGAACCGAGAGCTGTCGTGGATGAAATTCAACCAGCGTATATTAAATGAAGCCAGGGATACGAAGCTGCCTCTTCTTGACAGATTCAAGTTTCTCGGGATCACCGCATCGAATCTCGATGAATTCTTCATGGTAAGAGTCGCTTCTCTTGTTGATATGGTACATGCCGGCTACAAGAAGCAGGATATATGCGGTATGACAGCCTCCGAGCAGCTTCATGCCCTGAGAAAAGAGACGCATGAATTCATAGACAGACAATATACCTGTCTCAACAGGTCATTAAAGAGTCAGCTCGAGAAGAATCATATCAATATTCACCACAGCTTTGATGAGCTGTCGGATGAACAGAAGAAATACGCAGATACTTATTTCAAGGATAATGTATATCCGGTTCTGACCCCTATGGCTGTGGACTCATCAAGACCCTTCCCACACATAGCAAATAAGACCCTGAATCTCGCAGCACTCATCACTCCAGAGGAGGGCTCGAGGCTTCTGAAGGATTATGAAAAGCCTGGCGAGATCCAGTTTGCAACAGTTGCAGTGCCATCAGTACTTCCGAGGCTTGTATCGCTTCCTTCGAAGAGCGATAAGGAGCAGGATTTCATACTTCTAGAGCAGATCATTGCTGCAAATATGGATAAGCTTTTCCTCAATTATAAGGTGCTCTGCACCTATCCATACAGGGTTATGAGAAATGCCGATTTCGAGCTTGATGAGGAAGAAACGGCTGACCTCATGAAGGAGATGGAGAAGCAGCTGAAGAAGCGTGAATGGGGCGAGGTCATCCGTATGGACGTGGATGATGGTATAGACAAGAGACTGCTGCGGGTTCTCAAGAAAAATCTGAAGGTGGCTGATGATGCGGTCTATATGATAAATGGTCCGCTTGATCTTACTATCTGTGGAAAGGTATCAGGACTTCCGGGACATGATGATCTCCGCGAGGAGGAATTCACGCCGCAGATACAGCCGAGGCTCATTGGCTGCACTGACCTTTTTGCAGAAATAAGAAAAAAGGATCTGTTTTTCCAGCATCCGTATGATTCGTTCGATACGATAGTCGATTTCATAAAGCAGGCATCAGAGGACCCACAGGTTCTGGCAATCAAGCAGACGCTGTACAGGGTATCCGGCAATTCACCAATCATAGCAGCCCTTGCGAAGGCAGCAGAGAATGGCAAGCAGGTCACAGTACTCGTCGAGCTGAAGGCACGATTCGATGAAGAAAATAATATCGGCTGGGCAAAGATGCTTGAAAATGCAGGCTGCCACGTGCTTTACGGACTCGTCGGCTTAAAGACCCATTCCAAGATTGCTCTCGTAGTAAGGCAGGAGGAGGATGGTATCAGACGCTACGTGCATCTCGGAACCGGAAACTACAATGACAAGACAGCAAAGATATACACAGACTGCGGGATCCTGACCTGCTCAGAGCTTATAGGCCAGGATGCGACAGCACTCTTCAATATGCTTTCAGGCTATTCAGAGCCGCCATTCTGGAACAGGCTTCTCGTCTCACCGATCTGGCTTCGAAACGGCTTCTATCGTCTGATTGACAGGGAAATAGCACACGCTAAGGCAGGCAAGAAGGCTCTTATCGTGGCAAAGATGAATTCTCTCTGTGACAAGAAAATAATAGCAAAGCTGTATGAGGCTGATAATGCCGGAGTCGAGATTCATCTGATCATCAGGGGAATCTGCTGCCTGCGCACGGGAATCCCGGATATCAGTGAGAACATCACGGTTTCATCGATAGTAGGAACCTTCCTTGAGCACAGCCGTATCTTTTACTTCTATAATGACGGAGATGAGGATGTGTATATGGGCTCTGCAGACTGGATGCCGAGAAACCTCGACCGTCGTGTAGAGGTGGTTTTCCCTATAGAGGACCCTGATATCAGGGAAGAGGCAAAGCATATCCTCCAGGTAGGGATGGCAGACAATCTGAAGGCCTATTACCTGCAGGCAGACGGCACTTACGAGCGCAAGGACCGCCGTGGACAGAAGAGTGTCGGCAGCCAGATGACCTTCTGCGAGGAGGCTATTAAGAGATCCAGGGAAGCAGCCGATAAAGAAAATAAAGATACATACGGAGGACGGTTATTTACACCAGCAAAGGCTCCTGATAATGAATGAATTATCACACAATTCAACATCATCTGCTATATATTTGTAATTTTCTGTACTCTGTGGTATAATATCTATAAGGAATGGGGTTTGCATAAGGCCGGAAAGGAGGCTGGTATTATGGAAGCTTTATACAGAGTAGAGAAGGTAAGTCCGATCGCCGACAGCCACGGAGGGAATTCAGGCGAGGGATTCATTTTCAAAAAGAAAAAGAATGCTGCATCAGATGCTTCGTTCAAACCATTATTCAACGAGGTTTCTGCCAGCGCCCTTAATAGCAGAAGTGCACAGAAAGTTTTTGACGGGATTCTGAGTCTGTAAGTCATCACAGAACGGAAGGCGTGAAATGTCCCTCTGGCACGACTGATGTGACCGTGACATTTTTACCAAAAACATCTTGACAACCATGCACACTTCTGCTATTATAGATTTCGTTGTTGAAGCAGAGTATCCGCTCTCACCTGATCACCCTGGTCGTGTGCATCAGTGTTTACATATTTTAAGTCTTAGGATTTATTAAGCATGTAATGAAGTGGATAGTCTGTGCTATCCACTTTAATTTTGCGTTTTTTTGGAGGTGTACCATTAGCGAATTATTAATCAACGAAAAGATCAGAGCCAAAGAAGTCAGGCTTATAGGAGAGCACGGAGAGCAGATCGGCATCATGAGTGCCAGGGAAGCTCAGTTGAAGGCCAGAGAGGCGGACTTAGACCTTGTTATGGTATCTCCTAATGCGCATCCACCGGTGTGCAAGATCATAGATTATGGTAAGTATCGCTATGAACTCGCCAGAAAAGAAAAGGAAGCCAAGAAGAAGCAGAAGGTCATTGAAGTCAAGGAAATCCGCTTTTCCCCGAATATTGATGAGAACGACCTGAATACCAAGCTCAATAATGCAAGAAAGTTCCTTGCCAAGGGCAATAAGGTAAAGCTGACACTCCGTTTTCGCGGACGTGAAATGGCCCATATCCGTGAGACCCGCCACATCCTCGATGATGTAGCAGAGAAGCTTGCAGATGTGGCTACAGTGGAGAAGCCTTCCAAGCAGGAAGGCAGAAGTGTAAGCCTGGTGCTCGCACCAGTAAAAGAAAGTAAGAAATAAGGAGGACAGACAAGTCATGCCAAAGATGAAGACCAAAAGAGCTGCTGCAAAGCGCTTTAAAGCAACAGGAACAGGTAAGCTTAAGAGAAATAAGGCATTCAAGAGCCACATCCTGACAAAGAAGACAACCAAGCGTAAGAGAAATCTTCGTAAAGCAGCTATGACAGATGCTACAAACGAGAAGAACATGAAGAAGATCTTACCATATCTTTGATGTTAATGCATATTGTTAGGAGGAATTACAAATGGCAAGAGTTAAGGGCGGATTAAACGCCAAGAAGAAGCATAACAGAGTATTAAAGGCAGCCAAGGGTTACAGAGGCGCAAGATCAAAGCAGTACCGTGTAGCCAAGCAGTCAGTCATGAGAGCGCTGACCACAGCATACGCAGGCAGAAAGCAGAAGAAGAGACAGTTCAGACAGCTCTGGATCGCTCGTATCAATGCAGCAGCCCGTCTCAATGGTCTTTCATACAGCGTTCTGATGCACGGCCTCAAGCTTGCAGGAGTTGATATCAACCGCAAGATGCTTGCAGATATGGCTGTGTCAGATGCAGAAGGCTTCTCAAAGCTCTGTGATCTTGCAAAGAGCAAAGTAGCATAAGGACTTTGATCTCATAATGCGGCGACCTGCTGCATTATGAGTTTTTTTATATGGAGAGATTCTTTGAAAGAAAAAAATGACAAGATTACAAAATTTCCGCGACGTCTTCCGAAGATTCATATAGACTTCATAATTCTGGTATTTTTCTTCATATATATTGTTTTTCATGCGGTGTCTTTTTTTACAGGAACACATATCCCTGTTACAGAAGTGAAGCAGGGTGAAATCGTGGAAAATGACAATCTCACGGCTGTTGCTATAAGGAAAGAAACTCTCGTGAAGACTGATGCCTCCGGGCAGGCGGTGTATATCATCCCACAGGGAAGCATTGCTTCGAAGGGTGCATCGGTACTGGGTGTAGATGGTACAGGTGAATTCATAGCTACTCTTGAAAAGCAGAACAATGAAAGCAACGATCTCTCAGATGATCAGAAGGAGCAGATCTCGGAGCTTCTGTCAAATTTCAATGAGGGATACTCTTCAGATAATTTTTCAGAGGTCTACCAGCTTAAGCAGACAGGTGCGGATCTGCTGAATATCGCAAATGGAGAGCGTATTCAGAGCACTCTGAATGAGATAAAAAAGGATGCCTCGGCACAGGTGGATTTCACATCGATCAAAGCACCTGCAGAGGGCCTGGTATGTCTGTCATATGACAGTCTGAACGGTATTTCTGATAGTGCTGTATCTGATGATACCTTTGACCTCTCGAGGCTTAAGACAACCGAGCTATCGTCAGGTGATTCACTTTCTTCAGGAGATGTAGCATTCCGCCTGGTGACCGATGACAACTGGGAACTGGTCTGTCAGCTGTCAGATGATATGGCATCGAGACTTCGGGACAAGAGCGTTGTAGAGATCCGCTTTGAAAAGGATCAGACAACCGCCTGGGCCAACGTGAGTATATCTGAGCGTGGCGGGAAGAAATATCTGAGACTGTCTCTGGATGATTCAATGGACCGTTTTGCAGAGAACAGATTTCTGGATATTGAGCTGATGCTCGACCAGATAAATGGACTCAAGGTTCCGGATTCATCTATTCTTCAGAAGGTTCTGTACCAGATACCAGCACGGTATGTCACCAATGGAGGTGACTCAAAGACACCCGGTGTTTATCTGAAGACGTCTGATGGCCGTAAGTTCAGACGATTCAGGATATACCAGAAGAATGATGATGGCAGCTACTGGGCTTCATTTACAGGAGCGGAGAATGGTAATTCAGTTGTGAACCCGGATTCTCTGTCAGATGAGCTGGCACTACGGAACTGTGAGGTAAAGAAGACGTACGGTGTTTATCTGGCAAATAAGGGATATACACAGTTTGTTCAGGTAAATATGCTTTACAGAAATGACCAGTACAGTATAATAGAACCTGTAAATGACAATGAGCTGAGGCTGTATGACAGGGTAGTCCTGAAGGCAAAGGGTGTGAAGGACGGACAGATGCTCAATGATGACTAAGGAGTGATTCTGATGGGAATAGTTACAGATAATCTAAAGAAGGTTGAAGGAAATATACAGGCAGCCTGTGATCGTGCAGGCAGAGACCGTTCTGAGGTGACGCTCATTGCCGTAAGCAAGACGAAGCCTGTGCCAATGCTTATGGAAGCATATGATGACGGCATCCGTATTTTCGGTGAGAATAAGGTACAGGAACTGACCGGCAAGATTGATGAAATGCCAAAGGATATAGAATGGCATATGATCGGTCATCTTCAGAGGAATAAGGTAAAATACATTGCTGGAAGGGTTGCTCTGATCCATTCCGTTGACAGCTTCAGGTTGGCTGAGGAGATCAATATCCAGGCAAAAAAGCATGGTGTCATAATCCCGATACTTGTAGAGGTAAATGTAGCTGATGAGGAAAGCAAATTCGGCGTCAAGCTTTCCGAGGCAGAAGAGCTTGTAAAGGAGTGTGCTTCTCTTGACGGCATCACTATCAAGGGCCTGATGACTATTGCTCCATTCGTGGAGAATCCTGAGGACAACAGAGACGTTTTCAAGGCTCTTAAGGATAAATCAGTTGACATCGCCGCAAAAAAATATGATAATGTAAATATGGATGTCCTGTCGATGGGAATGACGAATGACTATGAGGTGGCTATAGAGGAAGGAGCTACAATGGTCCGTGTCGGTACAGGCATATTTGGAGCCAGAAACTATAATATATGATAAGAGAGGTCGTTTATGAGTTTTGTTGATAAGTTTCTTGATGCAGTAAAATTAGACGATGATCCTGAAGATGATGAACTGTATGCTGAGGAGGAGGAAGAGGAGCGTCGTCCTCGCAGGAAGAAATCACGTTTCAGCGAAGATGAGGATGATACCAGAGATTCCAAGATTACTCCGATCAGAAGCAGATCATCTCAGCCGAAGCGTTCTGTACCAAGAGCTGCTGACGGAATGGCCGTAGATGTAGTAAAGCCGACCTCTTATGAGGATATCAAGGATATAGCAGATACCCTTCTTAGTGGGACCACAGTTCTACTGAATACCGAGGGTCTTGATATGAGCATTGGCCAGAGAATCATTGATTTCATCTCTGGTGCCTGCTATGCAATTGATGGCAATCTCCAGAGAGTATCTAATTTTATCTTTCTGATCACCCCGAAGGGTGTGCCTATCACAGGCGATATACAGCAGATGGTAAATGATCTGAATACCTCCATGGCTAATGGAGCGACTACTCTCCGATGAAGACTCCGTCAGATGATTTTATCAGGAAGAGATTCGAGGATCTGGATAGCAGGGCTTATCAGCAGGGGTATCCGGTTTATACGGATTTCTGTGATGTTGCAGAGCTCATGATCCTCCATTCCATGAGGTTTAGCTGTAGTGTTGAGACTAATGGAGGATATGATTTTTCAGAGCGTCAGATGGCGTGTTTCATGCCTTCTGACGCTTTTTTAGAGGGGAATACTTTTCCTATGAAGGCCGTGCGCATTGCTCCGATCAGTCCGAGGTTCGCTGATACACTCACGCACAGAGACTTCTTAGGTGCTCTTATGAATCTCGGAATAAAGCGGGAGCTGATGGGAGATCTGCTGGTTGAAAAATCCACCAACTCCTGCATTATGTTCTGTGTTGATCATATTGCCCCCTTCATCATAGAGAATCTGGTAAGAGTGAAGCATACTGATGTATCTGCCGCGATCATTGATTTTGATGAATCAGGATTCACACCGGATTTCAGGAGTGAGACCCTTATCATCACGTCTGACAGGCTGGATTCATTCGTGGCTGCAGCAGCTCACACATCGAGGACTCAGGGATCTTCTCTTATAGATGGTGAGAAGGTAATGATCAATAATCGTATCGAGAAAAGTCATACGAAGACCATCTCTGAGGGCGATATCGTGACGATAAGAGGCAGGGGAAAGTTCCGCGTGAGTGAATTTGCCGGACAGACCCAGAAGGGCAGGATGAAGGTCAGAATTGACTGGTATGACTGAATGTTGCCAGGTGTCAGTATTTGATTGGGAAATAGAAAAAGATGGATAATGTACTTGAAATAAAATACGATGGGAAGCCATGCTACAGGATAGCTCTGGAGCATGATTACAGCAGGCTTTCAGAATATGTAGATGATATTGGAAAAAAATACGGACGCATCTGTATCGTAAGTGATACGAATGTTGCTCCGCTGTATCTGGAGCAGGTCAGGGAAGCACTTGCACATAATGTCTCTGAGATCACTGACTTTGTCTTCACTGCCGGTGAGGCCTCTAAGAATCTGAATGTGGTTGAGGATCTATATGAATTTCTTGTACGTTCACACCTTGACAGGCATGATCTGCTGGTGGCACTTGGTGGCGGCGTAGTTGGCGATCTGTGCGGATTTGCGGCTGCTACATACCTTCGTGGCATCGACTTCATTCAGATGCCTACAAGCCTACTGTCAATGGTTGACAGCTCGATCGGTGGCAAGACCGGCGTGGATTTCAGAGCCTTCAAGAACATGGTCGGTGCCTTCTATATGCCGCGTCTCGTGTATATGAATCTCTCGGTGCTCAGGAGCCTTCCGCCTGAACAGTTTGCTTCCGGCATGGGTGAGGTTATCAAGCATGGTCTTATTGCAGATAAGGATTATCTGGATTTCCTGATCAGGGACAGGGAAAAGATTTCTGCATTTGATCCCGGTTCGATCCTTCATGTGGTCAGGCGCAGCTGTGAGATCAAGGGACATGTGGTTGAGATAGATCCGAAGGAACAGGGTATTCGTGCCACGCTCAATTTCGGACATACGATTGGGCATGCTATTGAGAAGCTTTCTGATTTCAGACTTTTTCATGGGCAGTGCGTGGCTGTAGGAATGGTGGCTGCTTCGTATCTGTCTATGCAGAAGGGATATATTTCGTCTGACGAATATGCCATTATCCGTGAGACGATTGCCTCATACAATCTGCCTGTATCAGTTTTAGCATCTGATTACAAAGCTGCTGATGTACTGGCCACGACGAAGTCTGATAAGAAGATGGTTGCTGGGCAGATAAGGTTCATCCTGCTGAAGCAGGTTGGTGAGGCTGCCATTGATACGACACTGACGGACGAAGATTTGCTTGAAGGAATTAATGAGATTCTAGAGTAAGCTCCGTGACAGACGTGCCAGAGGAATATTTATTATGCTATATAAGAACAGAAAAAGATACTATTTTTTCTTTATAATATATATTATTTTACTTATCATATCAGATCAGGTCACTAAATATGCTGCCAGGGTTAATCTGTCTTCCGGTGATGTGGATATCATACCTGGCCTACTGAAATTGCAGCTGCTTTACAATACTGGTGCTGCGTTTTCGATTATGACCGGAAAGACTGTTGTGTTTTATGTCCTGACACCGGTTGTTGCTGCCATTGTCATATATTTCTTTGCGAAACTGCCGTTCGAGAGGAAGTATATGAAGATGGCTTTCTGCCTGTCAACGCTGGTTGCTGGGGCTGCTGGCAATTATATTGACAGGATTGCATTTCATCAGGTGACGGATTTTATCTATTTTTCCCTGATCAATTTTCCGATTTTTAATGTTGCTGATATCTATGTGACTCTTTCAGTCATATTCCTGCTGATATTCCTGATCTTCGGTATGTCGGACGATGATCTGGCCGCGTGGGTGAAGAAAAGTTGAGAGTTATGAGTTATAAGTTTTGAACAGCGTTAGTCAGATGGAAGATATAAAGTACAAAATAAGTGATGAAGCTGCAGGGATAAGGATAGATAAATTCCTGGCTGAGCAGGGTGACAGAACCCGTTCCTTCTACCAGAAGGCAGTGGAAGAGCAGAAGGTGCTTGTAAATGACAGGCCTGTAAAGAATAATTATAAGCTTCGCCCCGGTGATGTCATTACGATTGAACCAATTGAAGAGGAAGTCCTTGACATAAAGCCTGAAAATATCCCACTTGACATCCTGTATGAGGATGATGATGTGCTTATCGTGAATAAGCCAAAGGGCATGGTAGTTCATCCGGCTCCTGGTCATCCGGATCACACCCTCGTCAATGCTGTGATGTATCATTGCGGAGACTCGCTTTCAGCTATAAATGGTGTGATCAGACCCGGAATTGTGCACAGAATTGACCGGGATACGACTGGCTCCCTTATCATATGCAAAAATGATAAGGCTCATCTTTTTATTGCAGAACAGATCAAGGAACATACCGTAAATCGTATTTATCGGGGAATTGTGATTGGGCGTATGTCTGTGATGGAAGGTACTATTGACGCGCCTATAGGACGCAGCAAGACCGACAGGAAAAAGATGGCTATCGACAGAGTTCATGGCAGGAATGCTGTGACTCATTACAAAGTTCTTGAAAATTTTAAAGAATATGCATACTGTGAATTCAAGCTGGAAACCGGACGGACTCATCAGATCAGGGTCCACATGGCATCGATCGGACATCCGCTTCTTGGAGATACAGTCTATGGTCCGTCTAAATGTAAATATAATCTTGAAGGCCAGTGCCTTCATGCAATGACGATTGGATTTGTCCATCCGTCAACTAAGAAATACGTTGAATTCCAGGCACCTCTGCCTGAGTATTTCAACAAAATGCTAAAAGTGCTTGAAAACACCAGATAGAAATTGCTGAGATCAATGCAGAGACTCGCGGAGGAGTCGTTCATTAATTATCTTTTCTGTGGAAATTGACTGCATTGGCAGCTTCTTTCTTGTGTTCATCCTCGATTGCTGCATAGTAGTCGATGGTCGTATTGATATTTTCATGGCCCAGGACGTCGGCTACCAGCCTGATATCGCCTGTTTCACGGTAGAGGGCAGTGCCATAGGTACTGCGCAGCTTATGGGGTGTGATATGCTTGTTCGGGACTACCATCTGGGCATATTTCTTCACGAGGCGTTCGATTGCATCGACACTCATTCTCTTGCCCTGAAGCGAGAGAAACAGGGCATTTTCATGTCCTTCTTTCGGGATAATCCCTTTTCTTTCGCCATCTATATAGTCCTTCAGCACATCATGTACTTCATCACCGAAATACAGCACGTCCTGGCCGCCACCTTTTCGAACTATTGTAATGGTATTTACTACAAGATCTACATCTGACACATCAAGGCCATTGCATTCTGATACACGGATTCCGGTATTCAGCATCAGTGTAAGGATAGCCAGATCTCTCTGTTTTGTCTTTTCACAATAGGCACGCTGGCGCTTTGACATCTGTGCATTGCCGTTTTCAACTGCATCAAGGATTGCCTGAACCTCATAATTAGACATACGGACGATATTTTTATCTTTTTTGAGTCTTGGAAGAGGTACAAGAACCGTCGGATCCTCCTTAATATTCTTGTGGATCAGATGGTAATGATACAGACCTCTGAGTGGCGACATCTTGCGGGCAATTGCCTTTTTGTCATTCTCATGAATGGTCTTGGAATCGCTGCTTACATCAAGCTTCAGATAACGCTGATATTCGGCGATATCCTCAGAAGAGATCTTTTCGAGGATATCCAGCTTGAAATCTGCGGGTTTCATGCCTTTGTACAGAGGATTCGTATCAATGATATACTGGAAAAATGTGATCAGATCATAGCAGTAAGCTACCAGAGTGCTTGTCTGTGACGTCATTTCCTTGCTATATATGTAGTCAGCCACAAATCCTGGCAGTTCCTTTAAAAGAGCACGAAGCCGGAGCGTCTGGTTGTTTTTCTTTTCCTTATAAAATTCAGAATCTTTTCCCATAGTTGTAAGTTGTAAGTTGTAAGTTATAAGTTATCAGTTATAAGTTATCAGTTATAAGATATAAGATATAAATTATATGTCTGATACTGTTAGTAGTTTATAGAAACAAGTATATATCAATTTCAGGTCAGAATCAAGCATATTTTACAGATAAACAGATATTTATCCGCTAGATGCATCTGACCCTGCACTCCTCCGTCATTTGACATTACTTCTTGAGAAGGAACCGTTCCACACGACGAATTTTATCAGATAATAGAATGCACCACTTGTACCAGGTACAGGTGGTGCTTTTTTCAGTCGTCTCTGCTCGATGTCCCGCCAGCTATGATAAGCATACGCAGGAGCTGCAGGAATGCTGAGAAAAGTGCTGCTACGTATGTAAGTGCTGCAGCGACTAGTACGCTCTTTGCCATCTTCACCTCATCCTGCTCCAGGAGATTGTCATCACGAAGAATTGTAAGAGCTCTGTGAGAGGCGTTGAACTCTACCGGCAGTGTGATCAGTTCAAATGCTATCACGAAAAGAAATACGAATACGCCGATATGGGCCAGTCTGGATGATCCAAGGATGATTCCAAGTATAAGTATGGGCCATGACAGATATGAACCAATATTCGCAAGCGGCACAGATGCCGCACGAAGTCTTAATGGACCGTAGTTCACCTGATCCTGAATTGCATGGCCGCATTCATGTGCTGCGACGCCTATGGCGGCTACTGAAGTCTTTCCTAAAACAGCATCTGACAGGTTCAGTGTCTTATTCGACGGATTATAGTTGTCTGTCAGATTTCCTCTGATGTGCTGGATTCTCACATCATAAATGCCGGCATTATGCAGTATCTGCTCTGCCACCTGCTCGGCAGTCACACCTCTTTTGTTTCTTATTCTGTCATATTTGGAGTATGCAGTATGAACTCTGGCAGATGCAATGGCGCATACGATGGCTCCGATGATCACCAGCACATATGTCGGATCAAAATAATACATGAATGGATACATAGACGTCTCCTTTACTTTTTCATATACTCAACTGCCTGTATTGCTTTTCAGCACAAGCTTCGGTATCCATTTTATCATATCAGATCATGTATTACAAACTTGAATCGCTCATGCTCTGGTGATAGAATGAATGCATGATTAAGAAATTACATATGTCAGATATCAGTTTTACAAGAAAATCTACCGATTATCATATGGTCGTAAGTGGTGGCAGTCTCCCACTTCTTAAATTTGATGCCATATCCGACCTTGGTTTCATCACCCACTGCTTCACGACCCGTTCTGGCGGTGTGAGCGAGGGATATTTCTCGAGTCTCAATCTGAAGACCGGCCTTGGTGACCCGGATGAGAACGTAGCCGAGAACTTCAGACGTGTGGCTGCTGCCATGAATATATCTCCTGCAGACTTCGTACTGTCTCAGCAGACACATACTACTAATGTACGTGTTGTGACTTATGCAGACAAAGGGAAAGGTGTCACAAAGCCTCGTGACTATACAGATGTGGACGGGCTGGTGACAAATGTGCCAGGCATAGTGCTCGGAATCTTCTCGGCTGACTGTGTGCCTCTCATCTTCATAGACCCTGTAAAGAAATGCATCGGAGCCGCCCATTCCGGCTGGCGTGGAACAGTCGGACGGATTGCAGCACACACAATTGAAGTCATGCATGAAAACTATGGTTCTGATCCCTCAGATATGATCTGTGCCATAGGACCATCTATCTGCAGGGACTGCTATGAAGTCAGTGAAGATGTAGCAACAGAATTCAAAAAGGAGTTCCCAGGGTATACAGACGAAATCCTTGAAGACAGGCATAATGGTCACTACCAGCTTGATCTCTGGGCAGCATGCCGCATAACAATGGAAGAAGCCGGTGTGAGGCCTTCAAATATTTATACAACAGACATCTGCACATGTGAGAACTCATCACTGCTGTTCTCCCATCGGGCAAGCCATGGAAAGCGCGGAGTGCAGGGAACATTCTTAAGTCTGAGATGAAGAAAGGGATGGTTCCTATTACTGCTGTGCTAAACATTTTCATAATTTACTTCACTATTTGCCAGAAAATGTTATAATGAAAACCGGTTTCAGAAAACATAACATTACAGGAGGATATATATGATAGTTACAGACACAGTCAGGTACCTGGGCGCAGATGATCCGGATCTCGACCTGTTCGAGAGCCAGTATCTGGTGCCGAACGGAGTTACTTACAATTCCTATCTTATAGAAGACGAGAAGATCGCCGTCATGGATACTGTTGACAGGCGCAGGAGTGAAGAATGGAGAGCTTCCCTTAAAGACGCTCTTGCCGGCAGAACCCCTGCCTACCTTATAATACAGCATCTTGAGCCTGATCACTCCGCGAATATCGGGTGGATCGCCGACGAGTACCCTGATATGAAGCTTGTCGGTTCCGCCAGGGCAAAAGCCATGCTGCCGCAGTTTTTCGATAAAGACTACACAGACAGGTTCATCGCTGTAAAAGAGGGCGAAGAGCTGTCTCTCGGCAGCCACACCCTGAAGTTCTTCATGGCTCCTATGGTCCACTGGCCGGAAGTCATGGTAACATACGAGGAGAGCGAGAAGACTCTTTTCTCAGCTGACGGCTTCGGCACCTTCGGAACGATAAAGCAGTACGAAGACGGTCACTTCGGTGATTCCGCCGATAAAGCTCACGGCTTCTGGATCTGCGAGGCCCGCCGCTATTATTCTAACATCGTCGGCAAATACGGCGCTCCTGTTCAGGCTCTGCTGAAAAAGGCATCTCAGCTTGACATAGACCGCATCGCCCCTCTGCACGGCCCTGTCCTTTCCATGGACCTGGACTACTACATAGACAAATATCAGCACTGGAGCACCTACACTCCGGAGGACAGCGGCATACTCATCGCCTACGCTTCTATCCATGGCAATACGAAGGCTGCCATGGAGCAGTTCGCCAGAGAACTCACCGCAAGAGGCGAGAAGGTCTTAAGATGCGATCTGACCAGGGAGCATGTCTCATACGCAGTGGAGAACGCTTTCCGCTATGACAGGATGATCCTTGCGGCCTGCACCTACGACGGGAACCTCTTTCCTCCTATGGAGGACTTCCTCTATCATCTCCAGTGCAAGGCTTTCAGGAACCGTAAGGTCGGTCTCGTAGAGAACGGTTCATGGGGTCCTCTCGCCGCTTCGAAGATGAAGGAATACACAGACCGCATGGGACTTACCTTGGTCGACCCCGTCGTAACCATAAAGACCATGAGAAAACCTTCAGACGACGACGCCTTCAAAGCTCTCGCTGACGCAATCTGCCAGTGACGCCCTTCCGGCAGTATCTGTAAGTCAAAAGGCGCAGATGGATATCCACCTGTGCCTTTTTTCTATATAAAAAGGCCCCGCATCTGCGGAGCCATCCAGATCCCGGAATGGATCAGAGATCTATTTTGTTCTCGAGAAGAGATCCACCTGAGTATTCGCCCAGCTTATACTGTTCTCGCAAAATCATCGCCCGGAGTACCACAGACAGGGCAGAAGGCCGGCGGCTCTTCTCCCTCGCAGACATACCCGCAGACAGGGCACTTCCAGCCTGTCACCTTCACAGACTCTTCCGCGTCCTTCTCTCCTGTGCCGAAGACCCGGTCGATCTCCTCTGTGATATCTGCGTCGATCTTCCCGTCTGAGACCATTCCCCTCATGATAGACATGGTACGGTTGTGCGGGATCCCCTCCTTATATGAGCGGCTTTCGGTCAGCGCCTGATATATGTCGATGCAGGCCATCAGCCTGTCCTCGAAAGTCAGCTGATCGGCCCGAAGTCCCCTCGGATATCCGCTTCCGTCCAGTTTCTCATGGTGATCTGACGCCCATTCCGTGACATCTTCCAGACCTTCGATCCCCGAGAGGATCCGGTAGGTCCAGACCGCATGGTTCTGCATGTTCCTGAACTCTTCGTCGTTCAGCCTGTCAGGCTTTTCCAGGATATCGTTCGCGATGACCATCTTCCCGATGTCATGCATGGCCCCCGCGAAAAAGAACCTTACAGCCTTGTCATGAGAAAAGCCGTAGTGCTCTGCCATAATGGCGGCTTTCTGTGCCACTCCCATGGAGTGGTCCCTGGTATATGACGACTTCACATCGACTATCCCGGCGAAAAATCCGGCTATCCCGTGTATCTCATCGTCGCTGAAATCCCTGCTGCAGGAAGGCACATATTTTTTAAGGACTTCCTGCGCTCCGAGCTTCTGCAGGATCTCTATATCAGAATACCTGAGATTCTTATCCATCAGCTCCACAGCTCTTTTGGAAAAAAGCTTCCCGCTCTGCCGCCGGACTTCAGCTGTCATCCTGTCAAAATCCGACTCACTCATCTGCATCAGTTCGCAGTCGATATCCACGCTGTCAGTAAGACGGATGATCTCTGCCCTGATATCAGTCTCGCCCTCTCTCATGTGAAAAGGCCCGCTTCCATCGGCGTTCTCATGGTGCCCCAGGATGACTCCGCTCACATCTCCGTTAAAAGGAAGCTTTCTGATGTTCTCCTCACCCATAAGCGCATGGATCCCTGACTCGTCATATATTCTGATGCCGTTGATCTCAACCGGAAACTTCTCCTCCACGCCGTTATCATGCATATCACGTCTGTATTCAGCCATGGCGTTATCATGCAGGATAGCACAGGCCATGAGGTCTGTCGTCTCCTCATTCGTGTATCCGAGTCCCCTGGCAAGGCAGTATGACAGCCAGGCAACCCGCATTCCGTGTCCTTCCTCTGCTCCGTTCACTTCTCTTTCTACCGCGTCCAGGGCAAAGGACAGAGCATATAATACTCCTGTATATTCAAGCTGCATGATTGGCTCCTTTCAAAGGGATGCTTCGTAGATCGTTTCTATGGTTGTTTTTTATTCTATCACTTTTCGTCATACTGCAACAGTATCTGAATCAGATAAAAATTTCTATAAAGTCTGCATTCATGAGAGATTTATGATAAAATACTCTCATAGTGTTACATAATACATTTTTCAAAAAGGAGGTTGCGATGAACATAAAAAAAGTTGTTGTTGCCGGAGGCGGAGTACTTGGAAGTCAGATTGCTTTTCAGTGTGCATACTGCGGATTTGATGTGACTATATGGTTAAGAAGCCAGGGAAGCATAGGGCGCACCCAGCCGAAACTTGACAAGGTGCATGCCGCCTACATTGAAGCCATAGAGGGTATGGCTCGTGGCACAGGCGCCTGGTGCGCGGGGATCGCAGATACTGATGATTTTGATAAAGATGCCTGCCTCAAGAAGGTTGAGGACGCTTACAGCCGGCTACAGCTCGAGCTAGATATGAAAAAAGCCGTAGGCGACGCCGATCTCGTCATCGAGTCGATGGCCGAGGAGGAGACCGCGAAGATTGATTTTTACAAGAAGATCGCTCCACTCCTTCCAGAGAAGACTATCCTCGTTACGAACTCTTCTACCCTGCTCCCAAGCACCTTCGCGAAATACACGGGAAGACCGGAGAAGTATCTTGCGCTTCATTTCGCGAATTCGATCTGGAAGAACAACACTGCAGAGGTCATGTCTTCAGGACTGACAGACAGGAAGTATTTTGACGAGGTCATAAGCTTTGCGAACGGTATCCGCATGATCGCCCTCCCTGTGGAGAAGGAGAAGAGCGGCTATCTTCTGAACTCTATGCTCGTACCTTTCCTGCTCTCGGGGCTCGACCTCTATGCGAACGGAGTCTCAGATCCGAAGAGCATAGACCTTGCATGGAAGCACGGGACCGGCTCTCCGAAGGGACCTTTTGAGATATTCGACACCGTAGGCCTCACCACCGCGATGAACATAGTCGAGCAGTACCAGAAGGTACCGGGGCTTTTTACCCCGCTTCTCCGCAAGATGATGCTGCCGTATAACTTCAAGGGCATGAAGGCAATTCTCCAGAAATACATCGACGAGGGAAAGCTCGGCATGGCCAGCGGTGAAGGCTTTTACAAGTGGAACTGAGAAGTATTATTTTTTGTAGGAATACTCTATGAAGAAAAGGGGGCAGGACCCCTTTTTTCAAGAGTCCTGTCCCTGTCTTAAGAAGTCACGGTATATCCTCAGATCGCCGCTCAGCTCCGGATGGAAGGCAAGCGCCGTCTGGTTCTTATATCGGACAGCTGTGATATGTCCGTCCACTTCCGAGAGCACCTCGACGCCGTCTGAGACCTTTGTGACAAAAGGCGCCCTGATATATGTCTGCGGCACTTTTCCAAGCCCGTCATATTGAGCTTCTGTAAAAAAGCTGCCGAGCTGCCTGCCGTATGCGTTGCGCCTCACTGTCACCGGCAGAGTAGCAAAATATTGTCTGTCGTCATTCTCTATGGATTCAGCAAGAAGGATCATACCCGCACAGGTGGCAAGGACCGGAAGTCCCTGCTTTATCCTGTCTTTTAACTCATCGAACATGCCGAGTTCTCTTAAAAGCTTCCCCTGGACGGTGCTCTCGCCGCCCGGCAGGATGAGTGCATCAAAATCTCTGTCAAGGTCGGCGCGCTCTCTCAGCTCTATATGGTTTATGCCCAATTCATCAAGCTTCTGCTCATGCTCAGCAAAGGCTCCCTGAACAGCAAGTACTGCAGCAGTCATCACTTGCCCCTTTCTGCCATAAGGAGCTTTATCTCTTCCTCGTTGATCCCGACCATAGCTTCTCCCAGGTCTTCGGAGAGCTCTGCGATCATATCAGGATCCTGATAGTTTGTAACTGCTTTTACTATGGCAGCCGCGCGCTTGGCCGGATTCCCGGACTTGAAGATGCCTGAGCCCACGAAAACTCCCTCTGCTCCGAGCTGTATCATAAGAGCCGCATCTGCAGGAGTAGCCACGCCTCCTGCCGCGAAGTTGACTACCGGGAGCTTCCCGTTCACATGCACATATTCCACAAGGTCGTACGGCACCTGAAGCTCCTTCGCTGCTTCATAGAGCTCATCCCCGCGCATGCTGACGAGTCTCGAGATCCCGCTGTTCACTTTTCTCATATGGCTTACAGCCTGTACTACATCCCCAGTTCCCGGCTCTCCCTTAGTCCTTATCATCGAAGCGCCCTCTGCTATCCTCCTTAAAGCTTCGCCGAGGTCCTTCGCTCCGCATACAAACGGGACTTTGAATTTGGTCTTGTCGATATGGTAGACATCGTCAGCCGGAGAGAGAACCTCGCTCTCATCGATATAGTCGATATCTATCGCTTCAAGTATCTGCGCCTCGACAAAATGCCCTATTCTGCACTTTGCCATAACCGGGACAGATACAGCCTCCTGGATACCCTTTATCATCTTAGGGTCACTCATCCTGGCCACTCCGCCTGCTGCCCTTATATCAGCCGGTATCCTCTCAAGAGCCATGACAGCGCAGGCTCCCGCATCCTCTGCTATCTTCGCCTGTTCCGGTGTGGTGACGTCCATTATCACGCCGCCCTTTAACATCTGCGCAAGATTTTTGTTCAGTTCATATCTGTTGTTTTCTTTTTTCTCAGCCATAAGTTCTTCCTGTTCTCAATTATCTTCCAACATGTTTCTCACCGGTGTTGGAATAAATGATATCTCATGACTTGAACATATAAAATATCCAGTTTTGTACTTTTTTATATGACCAGATAAAAGTCGCACTACCCGGCGGATTTTCCTGTATGAAGCGCGATTTTCCGCAGTCATTTTTTCCTGTCTTCTCCGGAATTGTCTTTTCGCAGTGATATCCTGCTGCTGATCATAAAAACTGCAGCCGCAAGAACACCGATTTCAACAAGCGGCGGATAGAATACCATACCGGCAATAAAGCCTGCAGCCTTTATCAACAGGTCGGTCTTCAGATTTTTCTCGGCGCTGGCAATGTATCCGCAGGCTCCGCTGCCGGCGTTGTCCTTATTCAGGCTCGTATACAGCCAGTACAGATGTGCAGTTGTGAGGATAACGACAAGTCCGTATGCGCCCTGGATCGTCCGTTTCTGACTCCAGTCGACGAGGAGGCTGGTGATATACGGAATGAATTAAGCCCAGAAAAGCAGTGTAATGCTGATCCAGACTGTCTTCTGCGACACCTTTTCTATCCTGTCCCAGGCAATATGGAGTGCCGTCCACATACTGCCGAGCCAGAAAAAGCTGATAGTATAAGCAGCAAACGCATGCCACAGACTTAAGAATGCTGCTATCGTAGGTTCCTTCGGCTTTGCCAGCTCAAGAACCAGGATAGTCATGATAATAGCCAGGATCGCGTCCATAAAAGCACCGAGCCTGTCTTTGTTAAAAAACAGCTTCTTCATTCTTTTCTGTACTCCTTTTTTAATATTCTGACTTTCAGTGATGCCATGAAACACCCGCTGTAATGACCGGAGCGAAAGAGATCGTGGAGATCAAGCTTCAGCCTGATGAAGAGGAAGCTCTCATGAATTCTGCGCACGTACTGCAGTCTTTCTATAAAGAGCTTCAGTAAACTGCTGCTCTGTCTTTTATCTCTTCTGCAGTTTGTCTCTGATGGCGCCAAGTACGTCCACTTTTTCAGCTTTTCCTGTAAAAATATCACGGACGGCCGGGAAGTGCTTTTGCATCATAAGCACCGCAAGGATCACAGCGATCGCCCCGGCCTCAGTCCCCTCACAGACAAACGCAAAAGGGATGAAGCATAAAGCGATGACTGCAGCCCCGAGTCCCAGATACTGGGTCGCAAATACCACAAGCATCCCTGCGATCATCGACAGAAGGCCCTGAAGCGGCATGCACAGGAAGTACCCTGCACACGATGTGGCCACGCCTTTCCCGCCGCGAAAGCGCTGCCAGACAGGATAATTGTGCCCGAGCGTTGTTCCGAGCGCCGCATAGTACACGATGATGTGCCCTTCGCTGTGAAAAATAAGCATGGAGACCAATACTGCAATCACTGTTTTTGCCAGATCTCCGGCCAGAACTATTATCCCCGGCACAAACCCCAGATGCGCCATAACATTAGCCATTCCGGGATTGCCTGTAGTCCCGAGCTCACTGCACGGTTTCCCTGTCAGCCTGCGCGTAACTATCTCCGCAGTCAGTACGCATCCGCACGCATATCCGATCATCATACTTATTATTCGTGGATATATCATTTCTCTCTTATACCTCCAGTAACAGTCGTGTCAATTTTGAAAAATAATGCGAAAAGACAATTCTCTCACAATTATTAATTTTGTACGTTACTATTCAACAGATTTTTTCATCATTCTCCTCGAACGTACCAGATTCCGACAGGTCGTAAAATAAAAAGCCCTGTGGCTTACAGCCACAGGGCGGACATTGGTATCATCAGATCTGGAAATAGTCCACCGTCTTCTTGAGATTCTCTGCAAGCTGCTTCAGTGATACTGCAGCTTCGTTGATCACTGCGAAGGTGCTTGCCAGCTCCTCCATAGAGGCATTAGTCTCTTCGGTAGATGCCGCATTCTCCTGCGAAATAGCTGAGAGGTCTGATATGATGTCGGTAAGCGAGGTCTTGGAGCTGCTGAGCCCTTCCACTCTGCCTGCGATGACTTCCACAGAGTCGGCCACGCTCTTTACCTTATCGATCATGATATTCATCTCATCCTTGGTAGTAGAGAGCTTCTCTTCCTGAATGTTAAAGCTGTCAGTGAGCCTGCCCATATTCGCAACAGATGACTCTGAATCAGCCAGAAGCTTCTCTACTATCGAGGAGATCTCATCTGCTGAGTTCTTACTCTGATCAGCAAGATCTCTGATCTCATCTGCAACTACGGCAAAGCCTCTTCCTGCCTCTCCGGCTCTTGCAGCTTCGATGGAAGCGTTCAGCGAGAGAAGGTTCGTCTGGTTGGCGATATCTGTAATAGCATCCGAGAATCTGGCAATATCCTGAACTGACTCGTTCGTGGAATTAATCGTATTACCGATCTCGTTAACCGAGTCAGTAACATTCTCAGACTGTCTGGTAAGCAGGTTAATGGCTTCCACTGTCTTGTCACAGCTGTCTCTCATCTCAGAGGCATATTCCTTAAGCTGTGTCACATTCTCAGAGATCTGGTCGATGTCAGAATCCATACTGGATGTATCGTTAGAAGCATTCTGTACGGAATCAGCCTGATCGGTAGCTCCCTTCGCGATATCGTTCACTGCCGACGACACCTGGTTGGAAGCCTGGCTGGCCTGATCTGACGAAGTGGAAAGGTTCATGCTGGAATCAGACAGTTCTGCTGTCATCTTCTTGGTATCACGCACAACCTCCCCCAGCTTCTCATCGAGCAGCTTGACGCTTCTGGAAATAGTTCCCAGTTCATCGTTCCTCTCAAGCATCTTCTGATCGTGCTTGATATCCAGCTTTCCGGATGCAAGCACCTGGATATCTTCGGCAACATCCGTCAGGGACTTCGATACTTTTCTCGATACGATCGTTCCGATAACTGCAGATACTGCAAAGAATACTACAGCAAGAACAATCATGAAAGCCATCGCTCTGTCAATCTCTGACTCTGCCAGGTCCGAGTCTTCAGCGGCCATGACAAATCCGACGTTATTACCGTCATCATCCTTCAGCACCCGGTAATAAGAGCAGTAAGTCCTGCCCTCGAGTTTTCTGCTCTTCTCATAATGATAGCCGTCCTTCTCGATCATAGCGGCAACAGATTCCGGGATCTCGTTTGTGGAGCGGATACTGTTATCATCCCTTTTAACCATAGTAGACAGCACCGTCTTCCTTCCCAGGATCACAGAATAGTCGTATGAAGTCTCCCTCTTTGCCTCATCCATAATCTGCAGATATTCAGTAGTTACATCAGTGGATCCCTTGGTAACTCTTCCGTCACTTCCAGCAGCCCACGCGCCGTCATATTCATTTGACAGCATGCGTCCAAGCATGTACGATGATGATGCAAGTGAATTCCTGGTGTCAGTATAATATCTCGATCTGAGAGTAAGTACAGACATAACTGTCAGCAGTGCTGATATAACAAGTATACCTGCGATTGCTACCAGGACTATGGTCTGAATCAGTCTTCTCTGTTTCTTCTTAGGCGCTCCCATATTACCGTTCCTTCCTGTTAACTGTAACAATATCAATCTTTTTTAGATTAGCTCGTCTACTTGTTTTTGTCAATAAAAAAATTTTTTTTAGGTGCATGATCAACATATAGTCTGACTTATTACAGCACTGTTCCATGCAGATTCCCCTCAGAATCAGCCTGCTTCAGTATCCGAGCTCCTCGCCGACGAGGACAACTTTGATCCTGCCTGCTGTAAGCGACGCTCTGGTCACTACAAACTGGCAGCAGATGGTGTGGTCAAGACAGTTCATGCACTGGCCGGTCTTTACACACGGTGTATCACAGTTCAGGCGGATCGTATTCGCAGGCGAGGCTTCGTTGCGCACACGTCTGATCCCATCCTCGACGTTCGGCACAACCTTGTTCATCCCGGCTATGACTATGACCTGTTCCGGTCCATAGATCAGGTAGCTGACCCTGTTCCCGCGGCCGTCGATATTGATAAGCTCGCCGTCTACAGTGATCGCGTTCGTACTCATTAGAAAAGAATCGGCATTGATCTGTCTGCTCTTCAGTTCCTTCTGCGCCTCAGGATCAGGACCGTATTTTTCCCGGACTATAAGCTCCTGGCCGCTGTCAATTATCATCTGCTTCAGATCAGTGTTGTCGATTGTCATCGAGCCGCCATAGGCCACAGTCCGTCCTGTCCGGTCCGATCCGTCCATCCCTCTGGATATAAGTTCCACAACCTTCTTTTTCGCGCTGTCGATATCAGGGCAGTAATAACCCTCCATATGCCTCGCTGACAGCTTGCGGATGATGTTCTCCGCCTGCCTCTGATAAAAAATCTTCTTGCTTGCATCTGCCTCCATAGCACGTACCTCCATATTGTTGACCAGTTAAATTCATTTTGACACTTTTGCATCTCCATGATACAAATAATGTACCATGTATGATTTCAATTAACAAGTACGCAAATACATCAATGCATGATACCCTTTCATCCAAATCCTGTGAACACATGACCCTCAGATACTTTTATAACTTAAAAAAAATCCATAAACACAACTAACCGGTGCACTCAGAATCCACTATATCCTAAATCCTTGAGACCTATACCAAGCTTTGAACTGAGTGCAGCATCCTCAGCCTCTAATGCTGGCTCTACATATGCAGATAATGAAGCACTGGAAGTGTTATCAACATCAGAGAAGAATCCCATGAATCCTTTGAGCTGCTGCCCCTTTACATAGCTTGACGAATCAAAATCGACTGTGGTTGCAACTGACAGATTCATATTATTCATAATACCTGAAGCCCGGATCTTTGATGCGTCGATATCTGCTAGTCCACTATAGGTATCATCACCGATTCCTAACTGCTTTTTCAGATCAACCATCAGCTTTTCTGCGTCTGATGTATTACCTTTATAATCAGCCATCGCAGACTTCAATGTCAGACCTGCAATACCATTTGCATACAGCACGCCGATACCAACAGAAGGTTTGTCTTTGACCACAGGATTGGCCACGACTGTGATATCATCTGTCGTCTGCCTGACATAGATCAGATAGACGCTTGTGTTGTACGGATATGCATATACGGCAGTACCGGACGCAGTATCAATGGCAATTACTGCCGGAGTATCATCCTCGTTGAAATTGTCACAAGCATAGTTGTGCAGAGAGATATAATTCTTATCATCAGTAATCGTTACATCGAAATTCACTGTAAATGATTTCTTTCCTATAGCTGCTGTAAAACTGCCCTGACCATCTTCAAGAGCTTTCAGTGTGAATTTATTGCCCTTTTGAGTCAGCTTTACACAATTTTTGTCATCCCTGTATGCACTGATATACGAAGAATCCAGATGTACTTTTTTCTTCTGCTTAGCAGTCAGCCCGTTGATCGTGACAGTGGCTGTTTCCCCTGCCTTTGTCAACTGAACTCTGTTAGTCGAAATGGTGATCACTGACTTTGCCTGAGCGTCAGCACCTCCGGTCACCGGCAGTATAAGAACCACCGCCAGCGCAACAGCCAGCGCTCTTTTTATGATTTTCCCTGTATTCATTTAATCCTCCTTTTCGAATGTATCGATTTTTAAGTTAATAGAATTTTAACATATGAATCTATCTTATGCAAGTCCAAAGCCGGCATAGACGATCCCGACAGCCATTCCTTCAGGAATATTATGTATTGTAACAGCAAGCACCATCATTGCTGTCTTTGCCATATGGCTCCTGGGCCCTTCCGGCGTATTGGTAAAGCAAACGTTACAAGCTATGATCGATAAGAATTCTCCCGTACTTATTCATATCTTTTTCTATTCTCTTGTAGTCTGGCACGTATTCAGCCACATGAGCCCAGAACCTGGCAGAATGATTGAGCTCCAGATAATGACAGAGTTCATGATAGATCACGTATCTGGCGCACTCTTCTGGTACATATAGTAGTAGCACATTAAATGTCATCTTACCTGCAGTAGGTCTGCATGATCCCCAGCGGCTTTTCATTTTACGGATTGTGACACCTGTCACGAAGATTGGATGATCCTTATTGAATTTCTTATATGCATCCCAGAATATATTCTGAAAAGCTATCTGCGTAGTCACTATTGGAAGTCCATTGTAAATGCTGCCGGCTTCGAACGGTTTCCCGGCAACAATATCATCCCCATACTGCTTTATAGTCCAGTCAGGGACGTCTTTCATTTTTTCATGAACGAAATCTTCCCATCTCTTGTGTGCTTCGTCCGACTGCTTTTTCCCCTGACTAAGGGTAGCTGCATTTTTTCTTATTAGCTCCTCTATATATGCCTTTGATACACCATACGGGGCCGATACGACGAGCATTCCGTCTTCATTTATCTTCATCCTGATCGACTTCATACCGCGACGACGGATCAGGGAATATTCTATCCTTTTACCATTTATATCAAGCTGCATTGCAATTCTCCTGTGGATTTTATATAATAATAAATATTACAATTTTCACGAAAGGAAAGTCATATGTTTTTTATTTTACCGGGATTTGACATCATCCTATGGGTCTATCTGATCGCAGCTCTTGGCCCTGCCATCTATCTGATGGGCTACATATACAATCAGGATAAGATTGAGAAAGAACCAGGCTGGCTATTATGGCGATGCATCGGAATGGGAGTGCTTGCAGCACTCTTCGCTATAGTACTTGAAATAATAGGTGACGAAGTGCTTGATCTGTCTCCTATCAGGCAGGATTCAGTTATCGGTGTGATGCTTAGTGCATATCTGGTTGTAGCCGTAGTCGAAGAAGGAATGAAGTATCTCCTGATGGGTAAGGCTACATGGAACAACCCGAATTTTAACTGCCGTTTCGATGGAATTGTGTATGCGGCCTTCACTTCACTCGGATTTGCAGCCTTTGAAAATGTAGGCTATGTATTCAGATACGGTATGGGAACAGCCCTTACAAGAGCATTCACATCCATTCCGGGACATCTGGGATTCTCAGTTCTCTTCGGCTGCTTCTACGGTCGTGCCAGGCTCGCAACCAATGAAGGAAGAAAAGGAAAAGCAGCCTTTGAGCTGATATTTGGATACATTCTCGCAGTATTCCTCCACGGAACCTATGATACCTGTGCGATGATCCAGAGTGGCAAGTCAACACTCATCTTCGTTGCAATAATAGTAGTCCTCTACATCATCGTATTCAGGCTCGTAAAGCATGAATCAAGAACCGACAGATTTATCTGAAGTCTTTTCACCCTCAGTATGAATCCATTTATATCCACCATGGCTCGTGTCAAATGATTTGACATAGAGCCATTTTCTTATGGCAAAAATACCTGCTATAGCAGCTACTCCGAGAATCAGCTCAACACCGTTTCCGCCATCTAGCACCATGTGCCTCGATATGGAGAACAGCAGAACATCAAGAGCACTGCTTGGTGTATGTCTGATAAGCATCCTGATAAACTCAATTCCGATCACGAGATTAAATGCATGCTCCAGGAATACATGGAAGGTATAATCATTTGAATTGTCAAGAAGCGATGGCATATCCCTTATAAAAGGAATCACATTTATTACAAAACCAACAAGTACTATCACTGCAACAGTCAGTTCCAGCACTTCTGTCACAATCTCCATCCAGTCAGAGAAGGCCTTGCGCTTTTTTCCATTCCTGATTTGTCGCTCTTTGATTCTTTCCTCATTCATTTATTTATTTTCTCCTTTTTTACGTACCGGCATTGGCAGTTCTGCCAGGACTATTGCCGCAAACATCAGCACGCATCCGAATGCTTCTCTGGTTGATGGAATCTCATGCAGGATAAAAATCCCGCCGATTACTGAAAATACACTTTCCATGCACATCGCAAGTGATGCGACAGCAGGATTCAGTCCCTTCTGGCCTATAGCCTGAAGCGAATATCCGACAGCACTAGACATGATTCCAGCATACAATAGAGCTGGCATCGCCCTGTATATGCCTGTCAATGTCGGCTGCTCAGATATCAGCATGAGAACGGTCGCCATGATAGCTTCTACTACAAACTGCACGAATGTAAGCTTCACAGCACCAACTCTTTTTACAAAATGAGACACAGTAAGTATCTGCCCTGCAAAAAGCATTGCGCAGATGAGTGTCATTATATCTCCTTCTGACAGGCCTGCAAATCCATCCTTCATACAGAGAAAATACAGTCCAGTCACACAGAGCACAACACTGATCCAGAGCTTCCATGGCTGCTTTTTCCTGAACATGATGAGTGAAAAGATCGGTACGAATATCACATATAATGCTGTGATGAATCCACTCTTTGCGGCAGTCGTATACGCAATTCCGATCTGCTGCAGGCCGCTTGCCAGACACAGAAAGATTCCACTGCATACACCTGCAGTAATATCAGTTTTTCTGCTCTCTTTTGTATGTCCTTTCCCACGCTCAATTATAAGAACTGCAGGAAGCATCACAATGACCGACAGCCAGCTCCTTATCGCAAGGAATGACCAGCCGCTTAAGTATCTCGCTCCGATGCTCTGAAATGGAAATGCCATGCCCCAGACAAATGCGGCCAGCAGCAGAATCAGAGTGTGTATTACTTCCTGAAATATATTTTTACTTTTCATTATATATGTCTGACTCTTTCCGGTCATCTTATACTCCTTCAATTCATTAATCCTTTAATCAATTTCCTTATCTGAATTAGGATACCACAGAATACAGAACATTTCTACCTGACCTCATACAAATTCAAATTTGCGCTCATGAATGACATTTACTCCCGAATATGCTAAAGTATAGGTAGTGGTACCGGATGACAGGTAGCATCGTGTGATTCCTGAATTCCGGACTGCTGAGCTGGAGGTTTGTACGGTGTATCACCGGGAAAGGGAATTATTATGGACGGAAAAGCTATGTACAGATTGAGCTACGGACTATTTGTCCTGACTGCGAAGGGAGACGGCGCCCATGCTGATGATAACGGATGTATCATCAACACCGCGATTCAGGTTACGACTGATCCGAATCAGATCTCAATCGCAGTAAACAAAGCAAACTACACGCATGATCTGATCATGAAGGACAGGAAGTTTAACGTTTCTATCCTCTCCGAGAAGGCGGAGTTTGACACATTCAGGAGGTTCGGCTTCCAGTCTGGCAGAGATGCGGATAAGTTCGCGGGATTCGAAGGCTGCTATGAGAAGAGCGCGAACGGGCTTTTGTATGTGACGAAGGGAACGAATGCATTCATTTCGGGTGAAGTAGAGACCACGCTTGATCTCGGTACTCACACTCTGTTTATCGCAAAAGTGACTGATATGGATGTACTCGATCCTGATGCGCCGTCAGCGACCTATACTTTTTATCAGGAGCATATCAAGCCAAAGCAGCAGGCACCGACGGCCGGCAAGAAGACAAAGACAGTCTGGAGATGCCGTATCTGTGGCTATATCTATGACGGTGAGGAACTGCCGCCTGATTTCGTATGCCCGATCTGCAAGCATGGCGCATCTGATTTTGAAAAAGTCGAAGTTGAAGCGTGACATTAACCTTTCTACCGCCGAACGAAAAAAACTCCCCTCTCTGCGAGGGGAGCTTCTCTTTCTAGTTCTCAGATCCGCACGATCTTAGTGGCTATTTTTTCGGTGAAGGTGCTGTCATGCCTTCTCCGCTTAAAACCCCTTTATCCTTAAGTCTCTTTACGTAATATTTGATCTGATCGACTTTACAGTCCAGATTTTCGGCAATCTTACTCTGAGAAACTCTGGTCCTCCTTATAGTATGATCATCCCCTTGGTCCTATGAACCTGTCACCATTGAGATGCATCATATGATCCGGCTTGTCGGCTATCCAGACCTCTGTCTCCCATGCCAGGTCTGAATAGAATTT
>Ga0256406_1000131_pt1 | contig 142097 bp, 139 predicted proteins | sample RumenRJG_03DNA_FD_185986 | JGI IMG/M metagenome (GOLD analysis project Ga0256406, IMG submission 185986) | Bovine rumen microbial communities from Lethbridge, Alberta, Canada - RJG_03 | ecosystem: Host-associated > Mammals > Digestive system > Stomach > Rumen | place: Canada: Alberta... | reverse complement strand
ACAATTATAATGATAAAAGCACAGATAAAAAAAATATATTCTGCAGTATTAGTCTCTATCAAATCTGTCCCATCTTCTTGCAAACAATAATCTTTTACATATTCTATAATATCCTCTTCTTGTCTAAATCTCCTTGAGAATAGAGTTAAAAAGAATAATAATATTATCGTAATAAGGAGAATTGGTACTTTCATACACATTCTCCATCCATATATTATCATACAAATATACTTTATTAGCCTCTCCTTAGAATATCTTGTCATAAACTTCTTCAATTAAAAAAAGGCTCTCCGAAGAGAGCCGTGTTTTAGTAAAAATGGAAATCTATTGTTTGCCACTAATAGCTGCGATAATTAAAGATATAATCATTACACCTAATGTAAAGGCAAAAAGAATTAAGAATGGCTTTATTGCTTTCCAGGCACCATTTGCGGCTCTTTTAGAGTCTGCTTTTAAATCCTCATAAAATTCTTTAATGAAGTTTTCTGCTTTTCTTCTTGCCTCATAAATATCATTATTGAGTGTTTCATCCTCAACATCATATTCATAGTAATAATGATTATAATCTTTATCGTATGAATTTGATTTAGCCTTACTATTGTATTTATCTTGATTTTTAGACTCTTTGAAAAATTCAGATTTATGAGATTTAAATTTCAAATATTCATTGTCATATTTTTTTCTTTTCGTTTCATCCTTCAAAATGGAATAAGCCTCTATAATATCTTTAATAATGTCCCCTGTGTATTTACCTGGATTTCTATCAGGATGCCATTTTAAGACTAATTCTCTATATGCTGTTTGAATTTCTTTTATAGAAGTTCCAAAACTTATGCCAAGAATCTCATAATAGTCCTTAAACATTTTTAATGTAGTAGAGATTAAATTTTATCGAACTTATCTATATCTTTATTTTTTGGTTTTTTCCAAATTGCAACCAATGCTCCTATATATCCAGCTAATAAAAAAAGAGCAATCCATCCTAATATACTACCTGATTGTGCTCCAGAATTCCCTATAGCAGAAAAAATGAATACGAAAACTACTGTTAAAATAATTGTAAGAATTGTTTTACTCATAATGATATATTTTTTGTTAGACGATGCAAAAATACATATTTTAATTTATACGGAGAAACTTTCTGTCAATTATTTCTTACGGGCTACCCCTGCCGCTTCGTCTTAAAGAAAAAGGGCTAATCAATTTTCGGCAGTTTTACTGTCGCGTGAGTGGCGGCGAAAGTCGTTTCGGAAATCTGAGGGGTAAAATATGCGAGTATTTTGAAGGTTATTGTAATTACCTGAGAGTCAGATTGATAGCGCGGAGAGTGGCGGTTTTGAGGGCGAAAGAGGAGTGTTAAAATTGTCAAAGAGTATGTTTGAGATTGTCAAACAGTGTGTTTGAGGCGGTCAGACATAGTGTTTGGGGGTGTCGGGCATAGTGTTTTGCAGGGCTAAAAACATGAAATAGGCGCGTCAAAGGTGCTCTTTGACAATTTTAACAGTTGTGTCTGACTTGGAAATTAACAGATTTTTGCAGTTTCAGAGGCTAAAAATTTTCTATTTGGATAGTTTTTGTCTGTCAAAAGTTTTCATATTTTTCGGGGTCGCAACGGAAGGCGCGAACACTTTGGCACGGTTTTTGCAGGGAGATGACAACGGGAACGATAACCTTAACGGTAACGGGAACCTTGACGGGTACGATAACCTTAACGGGAACATTTACGAAAAGAATAACAGGTTTTCCTTTCTTATTCTGCTTGCTATTTTCACATAATACTCTAAACTGGAAAAAGTTATTTGTGAAAACTGGATGCTTTAGGCAGTTGTTTTGTATTTTTTTTGTATTTTTGCAGCCGATTATGCTGAAGACACCACTATTAGGTTGTACGCTCGCGGAGCTGAAGACGATAGCTGCCGAGCTTGGCTTGCCCGCTTTTGCGGGTAAGCAGATGGCAGAATGGATATACAAGAAGCATGTCGGCTCGATTGACGACATGACGAATATATCGCAGAAGAACCGCATGGCTCTTTCTGAGAGATACTGCATCGGCTTGAATTTGCCTTCTGACGAGCAACGTTCGGCTGACGGCACCGTGAAGTATCTGTTTCCTACTATTGGCGGGAAGCAGGTTGAGACGGTGTATATTCCGGACAGGGAGCGTGCCACAGTGTGCGTGTCGTCGCAGGTTGGCTGCAAGATGAACTGCCTGTTCTGCCAGACCGGCAAGCAGGGCTTTGAGGGTCAGCTGACGGCTGCCGACATTCTGAACCAGATATATTCGCTGCCCTATCGCGACAGGTTGACAAACATAGTCTTCATGGGTCAAGGCGAGCCTATGGACAACCTTGACGAGGTGTTGCGAGCCACTGCCGCGCTGACGTCGGAATGGGGCTTTGCATGGAGTCCGCGACGCATAACGGTGAGTTCGGTGGGTGTCAGGGGGAAGCTGAAACGCTTTCTTGACGAGAGCGACTGCCATGTGGCGATAAGCCTGCACAGCCCGATACCCGAGCAGCGCAGCCAGCTGATGCCGGCAGAGCGTGGCATGAGCATCACCGAGACCGTAGAACTGCTGCGCCATTATGACTTCAGCCACCAGCGCCGCCTGTCGTTTGAATACATCGTCTTCGACGGTGTCAACGACTCGATGACGCATGCACGCCAGATAACCAGGCTGCTGTCGGGGCTCGACTGCCGAATAAACCTCATCCGCTTCCACCAGATTCCCGACGTTGACCTGCACGGTGTTGACGACAAGCGCATGGAGGTGTTTCGCGACTACCTGACCAATCACGGCATCTTCACTACCATCAGAGCCAGTCGCGGACAGGACATCTATGCCGCATGCGGACTGCTGAACACTAAGAACAAACAGGCAAAGGCAGACATGAACTTAGAATAATATACATATTAATATATATATATAGCATAAAAATGGAAGACAGAAAAATACGTGTAGCAATTACACACGGCGACACCAACGGTATCGGATATGAGCTTATTTTTAAAACCTTCAACGAGCCTGCGATGCTTGATATATGCACGCCCATTGTCTACGGCTCGCCCAAAACGGCAGCCTACCACCGCAACGTGCTCGACATGCAGGCAAACTTCACAATCATCAAGAGTGCCGACGAAGCCGTAGACGGCAGAATCAACATGCTGACCGCCTTCGACGAGGAAGTGAAGATAGACATGGGCGAACCTACGAAAGAGAGCGGCGAGGCAGCAATAAAAGCCTTAGACAGAGCCATGAAGGACTTTCAGGACGGGATTTTCGACGTATTGGTAACAACACCGATGACCATGTCGGAAATAAAGGGCGACTCCTACCCTTTCAAGTCGCAGAACGAATACATAACGAAATATGTCTCGCCAAACAACAAGCCGCTGCGCATCGTTACCAACAGAGGCATGCGCATAGCCATCGTATCAAGCTCGCCGATGGCAGAAATATGCAATACCATATCGAAAGACGCTATAGAAAGCAAGGCAAACATGTTTGCCGAGACACTCCGCCGCGACTTCCGCATATCGCAGCCACGCATAGCCATACTGTCGCTGAACCCCAAGTCGGAGCAAAACGGCAAATTCGGCAAGGAGGAAGAAGAAATTATCAAGCCAGCCATAGAGAGCATAAACGAGAAACGCCCCATAGCCTTCGGTCCCTACGCCGCCGACGAATTCTTCACCACACAGCAGTATGAGGCATTCGACGGCATACTGGCAATGTACTACGACCAAGCCGCCGCACCATTCAAACTTCTGTCTACAGGCAACGGCGTATGCCTGACAGCCGGCATGCCACTCGTTCACACATACAGCAACCACGACTGCGGGTTTGCCGATGCTGGCAAAGGAACAGCCGACGAGACATCGTTCCGCGATGCTATATACCTTGCCATCGACATAGCAAGAAACAGGGAGGAATATGACCGACCAATGGCAAACCCACTGAAAAAACTGTATAACGAGAAACGCGACGACGGCGACAAGAACCGCTTTCACACGAAAGATCCCAAAACAACAAACACAAAAGAAACAGTCAGCAACGAATGAGCAAGAAATACCAAAACGGTTTCTTCGTCTTCGGCTTTGCACTACTGGCACTCATGCTGTCGCAACTCGACTACCGCGAAGTCGTCGCCGGCGTGAAACATGCCGGATACTGGTTCTTTGCAGTTGTCATGCTATGGGGAGTGCTATACCTTTTCAACACCTACACATGGCACATCATAATAAAGGCAACAAGCAAAGGCAACAATCAAGGCCACAGAGAGCCGTCGTTTGGATTTCTGTATAGGCTCACCGTCTCCGGATTTGCCCTCAACTACGCCACTCCTGGCGGGCTGATGGGAGGCGAGCCATACCGCATAATGGCTTTGTCATCGCGCATAGGAAAAGAAAGGGCATCGTCGTCGGTGATACTCTTTGCCATGACCCACATATTCAGCCACTTCTGGTTCTGGCTCCTATCGGCAGGACTGTTCATCGCAACGCAGGAAGTCAACCTGCTGTCAGCCATCGTGCTGGCATCCACACTGGCTTTCTGCATGCTCGGAATATGGGTATTCATCGTCGGATACCGCAAGGGACTTGCCAACCGCGCAATGAAACTGATGCGCCACATACCCATAATCAGCCGATGGGCAACCCGTTTCATAGAGAAACACCGTGAGGAACTCGACAACATTGACCGACAGATAGCCTCGCTGCACAACCAAAACCGCAAGACATTCCTTACCGCCGTAATGTCGGAACTGACATGCCGAATATGCTCGGCAGCCGAAATAATGTTCATACTGCTCGTACTCTATCCGTCGGTAAACTACATTCACTGCATACTGATACTGGCTTTCACAAGCCTGTTTGCCAACCTGCTGTTCTTCATGCCCCTGCAGATTGGTGGCAGGGAAGGCGGATTTATCATGTCGGTAAAGACTATGGCAATGACTATGAGCGACGGAATATTCGTAGCGCTCATCGTCCGGCTGCGCGAAATGATATGGACAGTCATCGGACTGCTGCTTATAAAACTGGAGAAAACATAGGTTTCTAACAGTCGCTAAAACACAAAACATACCTGTCGGACAATCCACCGAACAGGCAAACTTAGCAAACAAAACAAATATTTTCTGCAAAAATGTCAGTTGTTTGAAAAAAAATATGTAATTTTGTCATCCATTATGAATACAACTGAACTACAAAAAATAAAACAACGATATAACATTGTGGGCAACAGCGACGGCTTGAACCGTGCCCTCGACGTTGCACTGCAAGTGGCACCGACCGACCTGAGCGTACTCATCATCGGCGAAAGCGGTGTCGGCAAGGAGATTATACCACGCGTGATACACGACAACTCTCCACGCCGACGCGAAAAATACTTTGCCATAAACTGCGGTTCCATACCAGAAGGTACCATCGACAGCGAGCTTTTCGGACACGAAAAAGGTGCATTCACAAGCGCCATCGGCGAAAGCGAAGGATACTTCGGCATCGCAAACAAAGGCACACTGTTCTTAGACGAAGTGGGCGAACTGCCGCTTGCCACACAGGCACGACTGCTGAGAGTGCTCGAGACAGGCGAATACATAAGAGTCGGCGGACAGAAAATAATGAAAACCGACGTGAGAATAGTGGCTGCCACAAACGTCAACATGCAGAAAGCCATAAGCGAAGGACGCTTCCGCGAAGACCTGTACTACAGGCTCAACACCATACCAATACAGATGCCACCACTGCGCGAACGCGGCGAAGACATCATACTGCTGTTCCGCCTGTTTGCCATGCAGATGGCTGAGAAGTTCCGTCTGCCACGCATCACACTGACAGACGACGCAAAGCAACAGCTGCTCAGATATAAATGGCCCGGAAACATACGACAACTGAAGAATATAACAGAACAGATGTCGGTGCTCAGCGAGAAAAGAGAAATCGACGGAAAGACCATACAGCAATTCATTCCGATAGACGAGGAAAGCACACAGCTTGCCGTCATCAACAACAGCAGCGGCAACCATTCTTACGAAAACGAGCGCGAAACACTGTATAAGATACTCAACGAACTGAGCGGAAACGTGCGCGACCTGAAAAGGGAAATGAACGGACTGCGACAACGCATAGACGATGCAACCGAAATAACGTCGAAAGCAGTAGAAATAAGAAACAACCTGCCGGCTGTTGAGGTAAACAATGGCAAGACAGCATCGGTGTCTGCCGGAAGAATGGGCAACAACGTTGAATATGCTGAAGCAGAAGAAATATCAGAAACGGAAAGCCTTAACATCAACGAAATAGGCAGACAGCTCATAGAAAAAGCGTTGGAGCGCAACGGAGGAAACCGGAAAAAAGCAGCAAAGGAACTCGGCTTTTCCGACCGAACACTGTACAGAAAGCTGAAACAATATGGCATGGACAACAAATAAGACAGCAAAGGCAGGCGTGTTGGCAATACTCTTGATGCTGACATCATGCCGCGTATCGTTTACGATGAACGGCGCCAGTATCGACTACAACAAGACAAAGACGATACAGATTGCCGATTTCCCCATACGGGCAAGCTACGTCTGGGGACCGATGCAGGCTATATTCAACAATGAACTGAAAGACATCTTTGCCAACCATACACGTCTTGAACAGGTGAAACGCAACGGCGACCTGAAAATTGAAGGCGAAATAACACAATACCAACAGCGCAACAAGGGTGTCTCGAGCGAAGGATATTCTGCGCAGACAGAGCTGTCGATGACCGTAAACGTAAGGTTTACAAACAACACCAACCACAAGGAAGACTTCGAACGACAGTTCACGGCAACGGCATCATACGAGACGACACAGTCGCTGAATGCCGTTCAGGAAGAACTCGTTACACAAATGGTGAAAGAAATAACCGACCAGATATTCAACGCTACGGTAGCCAACTGGTAGAAAAATAATAAACGAAAGAGCCACATGGAACTGACGCAATTAATAACACATCCGGAAATGATGAACAAGGAGACCCTCTACGATCTCCGCTCGTTCCTTGCGCTCTATCCATATCACCAGACGGCACGGCTGCTGATGCTGAAAAACCTCTTCATCCTGCACGATAACACCTTCGATGCAGAACTGCGCAGAGCCGCAATCTACATCACCGACAGGCGCATAATATTCAATCTCGTAGAAGCAAGCCACTACAAGATACAGAAAACTGAGACAAAGGCAGAAAGACTTTCTGCCGAAAAAGAAAAAGAAAGCCGCACCCTCTCGCTCATAGACACATTCCTCGAAGCACGTCCTAACGACGTAGACGAGGCGGAAACAGAAAAGAACAAGCGCAAGCCGGCACCTGCCGATGTGGCTGTAGACTACGTTTCATACCTTATGCAACTGGAAGAAGAGGAGAGCAAAGCGCGGAAAAGCGAGCCTGAAATGAAAGGTCAGAACCTCATAGACAACTTCATCAACAACGAAAAAGGCAAGATAGAACTGAAAGAAACACCGGAATATTTCCCGGAAATAGATGAAAGCAACGGAGACGAAAATAGTGGCGAAGAGAACTATTTTACCGAAATTTTGGCACGAATTTATATAAAACAAGGTAAATATTCGCAGGCTTTGGAAATAATTAAGCGTTTAAATTTGAATTATCCAAAAAAAAATGCTTACTTTGCAGACCAAATTCGATTTATCGAAAAATTGATAATAAATAACAAAAATAAAAACAAATAAAAGACATGTACACATTATTCGTAATTCTAATCCTTCTGGCAGCGCTCTTTATGATCGTCATTGTGATGGTTCAAGAGTCAAAAGGCGGCGGTCTGTCATCAACCTTTGCATCGTCAAACCAAATCATGGGTGTGCGCAAGACTACCGATTTCATAGAGAAAGCAACATGGGCACTTGCTGCGGCTATGGTGATTCTGAGCATCTTATGCGCCTATGTAGCACCACATCAGACTGTTTCTCAAAGCGCAATGGAGAAGAAGGCTATTGAGAATCCACTTGCAAACCCAAAGACACAGCAGAACTTTGGCACAGCACAGCCACAGGCACAGGAGCAACCTAACGCAGCCGGCGAAAGCCAGAACAACACACAGGCACCAGAAAAGCCTGCTGCTGAGAAGAAATAGGACAACAAACAAGATATCCAAATAATTGGAGCGAACACCTGAAAGCATGGAGTTCGTTCCTTTGTTTGGTTATATCAGGCACGTCGCGAACAGTGCATTATGCCCTGCCCCGTTTCACTCTGTAAAGCAAGTCGTATTGCAAATTTATTACATACACGCCATTTCTTCATAAACCACAATGCTACAGGCAGTTACGCACATTGCTACTCACGTCTGAAGTTGGCATGCATCAGGTTCTGAAACAAAAAAGAAAGCAAAAATTTGGTTATTACAAATAAAAGTCATACCTTTGCACACGCTTTCAGAAATGGAAGCACAAAACAACATGGTGGGTATAGTTCAGTTGGTTAGAGCGTCAGATTGTGGTTCTGAATGTCGTCGGTTCGAGTCCGACTATCCACCCTTACAACTCCCGTAAGCAGTGCTTCGGGAGTTGTTTTTGTATGCAGTAACATCCAGGTCGCAGGCTGCCGTGTCTTTCAATAGGCTGCCATCCGTTGCAGTTTTTGTATGCAACGGCAACTCACAGATATAAAAAGCATGTAAAAACACAAAGGACTTGCCTCTCGGCAAGTCCTTTATATAATACAAAAACATTATGAAATTATTTTGCGAACAAGATTATTATGAATTATGTAACTTACTATTCTGCGTTATTTTCTTTTTGTTCAACTTTTCGCATTTTATGCAATTATAATCTTTTCGGTTGCAAAGATACGACTATGTCATTGTTCGTGCAATACCTAAAAATAGTGTTTTTTACAGATACCTAATTGTTGTTATTCCAATAATTTATGAATTATTTGCTTATAAATATTTCGTATTTCGCCGAAATAGCTTATATTTGCATTCCAAACCGTAAGGCATTCGATAACGCATGAGGCTGTGTTTCCAGCTATATTCGTTTATTGATAAACTATAAAACACATGCTTATGAAAAAGACTACAAAAAGATTGTTATTATCGGCAGCCACACTGTTGTTTGCTGCAGGCACATTTGCTCAGGAAGTGCTGACATCCATTGCTGAGATAAAGAATCTCAAAGGCAATCAGTATTTCACTGTTTCGTTTGCTCCCAACACGGTTCAGGTGCTTTGCGTTCAGGTAAACGGGAGTGTATCTGCTACATATCTCTGGGACGGCAAGGACGGATTGTTCCTGTATAACTCGTCCACGCCGCAATGGCCTGTGGCTGACCTGAAGATGGGCGACTATGTGTGGGGTACGCTCGACGGCTTGTGGGAATACGACCTGCTGGATGTTTACAATGCCGACGGAATGCTTACGGTTGGTGAAAACAAGCCGATTGTGCCGATAGACATTACCGGTGCGGAACTCACGGAGACGGAATATGAGAAGAACAACGGCTACTACCGTTTGTCTGGCGACTACGATGCGCAATACGGCACGTTCACTGCCGACGACGGGACGTTCTTCCTGCTCAGCGAGGAGAATATCTCGCTGGCTGACATTCCAAAGGAAAACGGGCACGGTTTTATATCTGCCATATATTGGAAGGGCGATACCAACTACTGGCTCTCGCCATTAGAGCAGAATTTCATTGACTATGATGAGCCTGAGCCTGATGCCATCGAGGGCACAAAGATTGCCGACGGCGCTGCTAATGGCAATGCCACGACAATAGACGGTAAGCTGGCTGGCAGCTGGAAGACGCTGAGAAACGGCGAGATTTACATCAGCGGAGGAAGGAAATACATAAAAAACAAATAAGAACATATTTATAATAATTATTATTTACAGACATGGAAGAACAGAAAAAACGATTTATAGCAGCTTCATACAAGTTGTTTGCGAATGAAAACGGTGAGAATAAGCTCATAGAGGAGGCTCCGGCTGAGCAACCATTTGTGTTTATCAGCGGGCTGGGTGTTGCTTTGGAGTCATTTGAAAAGGCGATTGTCGACCTGAAGACCGACGACACTTTCGACTTTACAATCATGCAGGAAGAGGCTTACGGACCATATATGGAAGAGAGAGTGCTTGACCTGGACCGCGAGATGTTCTGCATTAACGGACATTTCGACAAGGAAAACGTTTACGAAGGAGCCATCATTCCGCTGCAGAACGAGGAAGGTACGCGCTTCTCTGGGCGTGTGATGAGCATCGGCGACGACAAAGTGAAGATAGACCTCAACCATCCGCTGGCTGGAAAGGACCTGCACTTCACAGGCAAAATCATTGAGGTGAGAGATGCGAGAGAGGAAGAAATCATGCAGACCATAGACCATCTGACCGGCAAGGGTTGCGGTTGCGGATGCGACAGTTGCGGCGACGACTGCAACAAGGACAGCCACGACAGCGGATGCGGATGTGGATGCGGACACTGCCACTGATAAACGAAATCATAGAAAGATACGATATGAATACAACGGGACAACTGTTCAGGCTGACAACCTTCGGCGAAAGTCATGGCGAAGCTATTGGCGGAGTGGTCGACGGCATGCCGGCAGGTGTGGAAATAGACATGGCTCTGGTAGAGAAAGAGCTGAAACGACGTCGTCCCGGACAGTCGAACCTGACCTCGACGCGCAACGAAGCCGACGAGGTCAGGTTTCTTAGTGGCATTTTCGAGGGGAAGTCGACAGGCGCACCCATTGCCTTCATCGTTGAGAACAACGACCAGCGCAGCAGCGACTACGAGCATCTGCGCAACATATACAGACCGTCGCACGCCGACTATGTGTATGAACAGAAGTACGGCATACGCGATTTTCGCGGCGGAGGACGCTCGTCGGCACGCGTTACGCTCAGCCGTATCGTTGCAGGAGCACTGGCAAAGATGGTGCTGCGGCGTGCAGGCATAGGCATTACGGCATATACCTGTCAGATTGGCGACATAGTGCTGGAGCACGACTATACACACTACGACCTGACGAAAACGGATGACAACGATGTGAGATGCCCCGACGCGGCAACAGCAAGCCGCATGATCAGCCTGCTGAAAGCGTTGAGAAACGAGGGCGACACGATTGGCGGAGCGGCTGCGTGTGTCATAACGGGCTGCCCGGCAGGACTCGGAGAGCCTGAGTTTGGCAAGCTGAACGCTGCATTAGGTGCCGCCATGCTGAGCATAAACGCAGTCAAGGCTTTCCAGATTGGCGCGGGATTTGATGTTGCAGCGCTGAGAGGCAGCCGTGCAAACGACATTTTCGTGAAGTCGGACGACGGAAAGCGCAAGGTCAGGACACTGACTAACCACAGCGGAGGAATACAGGGCGGCATCAGCAACGGCGAGGACATATACTTCAGCGTGGCTTTCAAGCCCATCCCGACTATCATGCGCGAGCAGGAAACGGTAGACCGCGACGGCAACAAAACCATCATCGAGCCTCGCGGACGACATGACGTGTGCGCCGTGCCGCGTGCCATTCCCATCATTGAGAGCATGGCTGCAATGACAATTCTCGACCATTGGCTAATGGCAAAAATAAGCAATATTCTGTAAGTAAATTTGGTTGATTTGTAAATAAAACTGAGTTTTTTTGCGAACAAAACGTAAAAATTATCATAAAAAGTTGGTGTAAACAACTTAAAATTGTTAACTTTGCGGGCGCAATAGGACTTGGTTTGCGAAAATCGCCATTGCAAATAGTTAAGTCTAGTTTAGTTTTTGTGTTGGTGAGAGCGACGTTTTTTACGTCGCTCTCTTTATTTTTCCACGCTTATGGCTCTGTCTGCGGCTGGCATAGGCATACAGCATGTGCTTGTCGGATGTTGTTTATTTGCTTTCACTATTTAGACTGTCAGATGCGCCGTTTTTGCCTGTATGATTAATTTTTACTGTCGCGTGAGTGCCCCCGAAAGTCATCATGAAGTAAAAAGGGGCAAAATATGCCCGTTTTTCGCGTGCAGTCTTTATCTGTCTGACAGTCAAAACGTTAGCCGTATATATAATGATTGTGTGCAGGAAATACGAGTGTTAAAATTGTCAAAGAGCATGTTTGACATTGTCAAACACACTGTTTGAGGATGCCAGACACAGTGTTTGAGGGTGTCAGACACTATGCAGGAGAGGCAAAAATGGGCAAAACAGAGGTGTCAAAGATACTCTTTGACATTTTTAACAGTTGCTTATCACCTCCAAATTAACATATTTTTGCTAAATCAGAGACTGTTCTGCATCTATTTTGACAGTTTTACTTTGTCAAAAAAAAATCACAAAATCGGTCGGAAACGACTGTCGTGCAGTCTAAATAAGCAGTGGCAAAGAAGTCGTCGCAACTGCTCGTCAGCCTCATACGCAGCCTATTATCTCGCTTATGTCGTGGCATCCGTGAGCATCAAGCCAGGCGCTGATGCCGTCGCGCACCTTCAGCGAGACAGCCGGGTCGATGAAGTTTGCCGTGCCAATCTCTATTGCCGTAGCGCCAGCCATGAAAAACTCTATGGCATCTTCAGCCGTCGAGATACCGCCAAGACCTACCACAGGGATGCTGACAGCCTTTGCCACCTGCCACACCATGCGCACGGCGACAGGCTTGACGGCTGGTCCGCTGAGCCCGCCGGTACCGATAGACAGGCGCGGCTGGCGTCGCTCGATGTCGATAGACATGCCCATGAGCGTGTTTATCAGCGACACGGCATCGGCTCCCTCTGCCTCTACGGCACGCGCAATGTCGGCAATGTTGGTAACGTTGGGCGACAGTTTCACTATCAGGGTCTTGTCGTAGTGCTTCCTTACGGCACTGACAACGGCAGCCGCGCCCTCGCACGTTACGCCGAAAGCCATGCCACCCTGCCTTACGTTAGGACACGAGATGTTGAGCTCTATGGCAGGTATCTTCTCCAGAGCATTGATGCGAGACGCACACTCGGAATAGTCCTCGACGGAAGAACCGCTGACGTTGACAATCATGTTAGTGTCTATATCGCAAATCTGCGGGTAGATATGCTCGCTGAAATAGTCGACGCCCTTGTTCTGTAGCCCAACGCAGTTGAGCATACCCTGCGCCGTCTCGACCATACGGGGATAGTCGTTGCCCTCGCGTGGATTCAGCGTGGTGCCTTTAACTATTATTCCGCCAAGCTCTTCAAGCGGTATGAAGTCGGCAAACTCTATGCCGTAGCCAAACGTTCCAGACGCCGTCATCACCGGATTCTTAAGGCTCAACTTGCCTATAGATGTACTTAATCTTGCCATAACAAATCTTTATAGTTAAACACCGGACCTTCCTTACATACACACACATTGCCCCTGACGGTCTTCTCAACGCAGCAGAGACACGCACCAAGCCCGCACGCCATCATATTCTCAAGCGACACCTCGCAGTCGGTATTGGTCTGGCGGGCATAACGGGCAACGGCTTTCATCATGGGCAGCGGACCGCAACACGCTATGCGCGAGAAACGGCTGTTCAGAATACTGTGGTTGGTAACAAAACCCTTCTCCCCTGCCGAGCCATCCTCTGTCGTAACATACACGTCGCCATAAGCCCTGAACAAATCAGCCTGCAACAAGTCGGCACCCGTACGCGCACCAAGAAGAAAAGCAGGACGATGCCCCTGCTCGCTCAGCACCTTGCCGAAAAACAGCAACGGAGCAACACCCACACCGCCACCGACAAGCAACAGGCGCTCGCCTGACGACGAAGGCATGGTGAAAGCATTGCCCAGAGGCAGCACACAGTTAATCCTGTCGCCCTCGCGGCACTCCATAAGACGCCTCGTGCCGTCGCCTACGCCGGCAACAAGCAGCCACACCTCATTCTCCGCTCGGTCGAAATAATGAATAGACAACGGACGGCGGAGAAACGTATTAGGCGAGCCGTCGACCCTCACCTCTACAAACTGTCCCGGCAACATCTCAGGCAAAGACTCGTCATGCGTAAGCCGCAACAGCTGATGATGTGCCGACAGCCTCTCCGAAGACTTCACGCTCAGGTCAAGAATAGCTTTCTTCATGTACTGTAAAATTAACAAAATAAATAATTATTGCAAAGATACGGAATATTATTGACATACAAAAGCGATTTTGGAAGATTAACGCAGTTCAGCCTATAAATAAAGGCATTTCGAGGAAAATTGAGGAAAGTCCGCAAGGTGCCACTAAGCAAATCGAGGCAGGATGGTGATGACGCATGAGTTTGAGGATGCGAATCTCGCTTTCACCAGAGACCTCTTCGTTTTTATGAATTTTACTGCCCTGTCTTTCGTGGACTTGAAGGAACTACGGACAACATTGTGGAGGTCAACGGTGAAAAATGGATTGTCGGCAAACGTCACAATGGTGTCCGTAGCCGAACTGCAGCCATCCAGCACCGTCTTGATACAGCAGGACTTAAACGCAAGATAGGCAAGAACCAGGTACAGGCCATCCGCATTGTACTCACTGGCACCCATGCTGATATGGAACAGATAGAGCAGACGGGCAGGCTCGATGAATGGTGTCAGGACAACATTGACTGGCTCCGTATGACTTACGGAGTAGATAACGTGGTGTCAGCAGTGTTGCACATGGACGAGGAAACACCGCATATCCATGCCACCATCGTCCCCATCGTACAGACGGAACTCAAGAAACAGAAGAAAGAGCAGACCGTCAAGAAGAGATACAGGACGAAAGCACTTGCACCCCGTCTGTGTACAGACGAAGTGATGAGCCGTGCCAACTTGATACGCAACCAAGACACCTACGCTGAGCAGATGGCAGCATACGGACTGCAACGTGGCATCAAAGGTTCGGAAGCGCAGCACATATCCACGCATGAGTATTACCGCAGCCTCATTACACAGGGCGAGGACTTACAGGCGAACATTACCCAACTGCTGGAAGAACAGGAAAAGGCAAGACAAGTGATAGCCGAGGCGGAACAGGCAAAGATAGACCTTGCCCGCATCAAGGCAGAGACAAAGAGTGAGGTACTGAAGAATTCTGCCGCGAAGACTGCCACCAGTGTACTCAATGGACTAAATTCTCTTCTTGGCGGCAACAAGGTGAGTCGATTAGAGAAAGAGAATGTCCAACTGCACAGGAAAGTTGAAGATTTGAACGACCAGATTGAGAGTCTGTGCACCGATATGCAGAAGATGAAGGACAACCACTCAAGGGAACTCAACCGTACCAATGAACAGCACCAACAGGAGGTGAGCAACTTGAAGCGTCTCTTAGATAAGGCTTACAGATGGTTCCCAAGTTTCAAGCGTTTTCTCAATATGGAGCGTGAGTGTCTGCAATGTGGCTTCAACGAGGAACAGACCGACAAACTGCTACACGGGCAGCGCATCAATTATAGTGGCTGGCTTCACTCCAATGAGTACAGGCGCAATGCACTTGCCGATAATGTCACAGCACAAGTGATAAGGGACGAGAAGCGAAACTTGTTCCTGCATATCAACGAGACACCCATTACCCAATGGTTTAAGGAACAGTTTGGGATAGGACAAAGTGAAACACAGAAGAAGGGATTTAGGCGATAAGTCTATCCCTTTCTTGTTCAAAACAGCAAAAATGTCGCACCCTATATGTGATTTTTTGCAAATCAAACTCTATTTTCACAGAAAATTTGTAATTTTGCACCGTATTCTTCGGAGTACAAGACATATTGAAACAACGAAGCGTTATGCTCAACTTGCTTATGGAAATGTGAGAAACTTCCAAAAAGAACTGCAAGGACGGTATATCGGTTCGCGCGTATAGCGTGGACTGATTACTCCTTCTCAGTTCAAGGCATTTCTCACAGCCTCCATAAGAAGAAGTGGTATATCAGTGCCACGCTTCATAACAATTAAAGGCTCCCGTGGCGGCTGGGGAGCAACATAAAGATAGTCTTATGAAACTAAAAACTTTCTTGTTGTCGTTAGGACTGGCATTTATCTTTAATGCCTGTGCTCCATCTGCTGATGATTGCATTCGGATTTATGAAAATGGTATTGAAAAAGTCAGGAAAGCATCAACAAAGCAGGAACTGAGTGAAATAACTTACGAAGTAAAAGATAAACTCACGGATTTGGGCAATAAGCCTGGTGGGGATGAGAAAATGTCTCAGGAAGACACACAAAGAGTTTTATCCGCTCAGAATAGATTCAATCAGACTGTAGAACAACGTGCGAGAGAACTCACAAACTAAATTCCTATATGACTATGACAAAGAGATTCTTTTTACTCATAACAGGCTTAGTTTTGTCTGTTATCGTATTTGCTGGTAATCCGAATCGGACGTACAATATTAAATATGTAGATACGAACTCAGGTGTTGCTGCAAAAAATATGACGCTCAAAGTTACTTCAACTCAAATTACTTATTTTGAAAGGGATGCTTATTGGAATTGCAGGTACGAAGGAACGATTAAAGACCAAAATGGCTTGATATATCACAAATATTATCTTCCTACGACAAAAAGTTCCGTGTTAATTAGCGATTCCAAGATTATGAAGGTAGGCAGCAGTTTCTATTATATCATTATCTTAAACGGGCAGTACCACTATGCGTTATAGTATAATTTTTTTCTTAATAGTTACATATATTTGCGTTTCATGTTCTAATGGTAATAATGAACAAAAGAAACCTTTTATGAGGACAGTTGACGATAATCCACCACACACATTTTATAGAAATAATATTTCAGTTCCAGAAGAGATGCGAAACCAAGGGCCTGAATTTGAAATTGTAAAAGTGGAAGAAGAAAAAGATGAAGAATGACAATACTGGATGCGTGACTTTATCGGACTTCCCATAGGCGGCAAGAAGGTGCTTATCCGCATGAAAGTACAACGCTATAAGTGTCGCGACTGCGACTATGACCAGCAGGAGAGTATTCCCTTCGCCACAGGCAGCCGCAGCTATACCCATCGCTTCGCCAAATATGTAGTGGACTTGTTGCGTGGGATGACACTTCAAGACGTATCCAACCATCTCGGCGTGTCGTGGGATACGGTTAAGGAGATACACTCCACCTATCTTGAGCGTCACTACAGCCCTCCTTCGCTCGAAGGCGTTGAAAATATAGGCATTGACGAGTTTGCTGTCAGGAAAGGCCATGTGTACAAGACCATAGTAGTGGATCTGGACAGCGGAAGGGTTTTGTACGTCGGTGACGGTAAAGGTGCTGATGCCCTGACCAAGTTCTGGATGAAGGTCAAGCGCAAGGGCATAAAGATAAAGCATGTGGCAACGGATCTGTCTGCAGCTTTCATCGCCTCCGTCATGGAGAACTGTCCCGAAGCAGTACACGTATTTGACCATTTCCATGTGGTCAAGCTGATGAACGAGAAACTTGACGATCTCAGACGCAAAGTCTATAGCATGGAAAAGGATGTGAACAAGCGTAAAGTCCTCAAGGGGACGAGGTATCTGCTACTTGGCAATGGGGACGGACATCTTCGACAAGCAGCACAAAAGCAGGCTTGACAATGCACTGGCCATGAATGAACCGCTGTCAAAGGCATATTACCTAAAGGAGCAACTTCGCCAGATATGGATGCAACCCGTCAAGTCTATGGGTGAAGACGTCTTTGACGACTGGGTGAGGCAGGCAGAACAGGGCAAAATACCACAGATGCAGAATATGGCTGGAACCATGAGGGCATATAAGACAGGAATACTTGCTTGGTACGACAGTCATCTCTCAACAGGAAAAGTAGAGGGTATCAACAACAAAATAAAGGTCATGAAACGAAATGCATATGGTTTTAGAGACGACAAGTATTTTACCTTGAGGCTCTATGCGCTACACGACTGCCGTATCACTCGAAATGTCGGATGAACCATTTGTATTGCAAACGTATACGCATACGTATAAAGAGAGAGAATAATGATAATAAAAAGAAAACTACGGAACTAACACAAATATAGCCATAAGCCCTTATCTGACTTATGGCTATTTATTATTCTACTGAACAAACTTATTATTTCTTTGGAACAAACGATTCGTATGTCTGATCGTTATAGAACACGCGAATTTCTACTATGCTCTTATTCGTTTTGTCAATATTTTTCATAACAATATTTTTTGTATTTGGGACCGATTTTGGAGTATATTGACGAGGATTTTCATCTGTCCCTTGCGAGGGTGGAGTAGTGTCTTCTGCATCAAAAAGCAATGGTGGTTGGAATGGCTGCGGCTCAATGTCGGAAGCAGCATTATCATCTGACGATGACTTCTTAAACATTGCACCTGTTCCAAAAACCAACCAGTCAGTATTCAGGAGAGGTAGTTTGGAACGAATAGCCTCAACTGTTGCAAGGGTCGGGTTGGTTCTGCCATTAAAAATACTGCTCAATGTAGCCGGAGACAGACCGATAAATTGTGCAAAAGTATTCTGAGTCATGTGCTGAGACTCCATCAGGTGTTTAATTCTATCTTTCATTATTATAAAAATTATAGTATATATTAATATGAATATGATCTCACTTCGAGGCTTAAAACTGGAGAGATGAAAATCAAGTTTCTACTCAATAAAATTTCTCGCATATAAGCTTTAGCACCTAAAAAATGTGCTTTTTCAGCGAAATCTATATTTTTTACAAAGGTAAAACTAATTATTTACATACACAACTTTTAGCCGTTAAAATTTGCATTTACAAATCATCATATATAGTTTTACATTCTAAATATTTAAATTACATAACTAAACGGATATACAATTACATTTCAAAACCTAACTAAATGAGACCGATTTATATATTAAAGTATATGTTTGAAGAAAAAATACAAATAACTGGTAAACAAGATGATAAATTATGCATTCCTCTAATATATACGCATATTGCGTCAGCAATAAACGCCAACAAACAAAGAAACAATATAAAACACACAAAAAGAATGGTATAATACTTTGGTTTTCAAACGATTACAATATAAAAAACACTGATGTATAATTATTCATTTGACTTTTAAATTCAATAATTTAGATTTGTATTTTCAATATTTTACATACCTATATGCATATCAAATGTAAAACAATTCTTAATAAATTGCCTTGCAAAATATAAACATTTACATTTGTTTATTTACAGAATTTGCAAGAATGAATGTTAATAAAACAAAACTCTAAATCTCAAAACTTCATAAAACAGCAAATTATTCGTTATTATTTTCGTTTTCGATAAATTGCCAAAACACGAAAAACGACGGCATTCTCAGAGCACAAAAAACATGGAAGAAGTGTCTGTTTATCGGACTTTTTAGGCTAAAAAACTGTGTATAAAAATCTTCAATCTAGAAAAAAAACGAGCCATTTGGGGCATTTTTCTGATGATTTTTTGCATATTTCTGGACGAATTAATGGCTATAAACGAATAAAAACAGCCCATTTGGGACTGTTTTTATTCTAAAATGAGGATTTTTTCCTACAAAAATTCGACTGTTTTTGCCATCATCAGACAGCAAAACCAAAGATTTTTGTCAGTGCAAGATGAAATAAAACAACTCTTTCATGAGTTCTCCTGCACTGGTATTTGGGTTGTCGAGTCCCTTACTTTTGGCATCGATTTCTCTAATTTTTGATATGATTTGCATGGTCTTCACACCCGAATAATTTCTCATTCCTATGATGTAATCTCTGGCTTGCCATGTGTATGAAAAACCAAAATATCGAGCCAGTTCCTGCTCATCATTGTTCTTAGGAACATAGTATGCAATCATCAGATTTTGGAAGTATGCGAACAGTTGTGGCAGCATTCCGAACAAGGACCCCGACTTTGGGTTTTTGTCAAAATATTTCATAATTTGATAAGCCTTAAAAATATTCCTGTTTATTATTGCAGATTTCAGTTCAAAGATGTTATAGTCCTTGCTGATTCCGATTTGGCTTTCCACTATTTCCGGCGTTACCGTCTGTTCTTCTTTCAGACTGACAATCAGTTTATCGAGTTCTGATGCTATTCTGTTTAGGTCGGCACCGATATGGTCGGCTATCATCAGTGTTGCTTTGCGTTCTATCTTTATGTTTTTTTCGTTCAGATAGTCTTCTATGAATGGCGCCAGTTCATTATCCTTCTTCTTTACGCTCTCGAAAACCACCCCTACGCTGCCTGCTTTGGTTACGATTTTCTTTCTTCCGTCTATTTTTCCGTTCTTGTAGCAGATTACCAGCACCGTCGATGGCAGTGGATTTTCCAGGTATTTCTCTATTGGTTCCCATGCCTTTATGTTTTGCGCTTCCTTAACTATTACCACCTGTTTTTCAGCCATCATGGGGTAGCGCTTAGCCATTTCCACTATCTGAACCGGTGTTGTGTCGGCAGCGTAGACCACCATCTGGTTGAAGTCTTGTTCTTCTTTGGCGAGCACATGGTTTGCTATATGGTCTGAAATGCGGTCTATGTAGTATGGTTCTGCTCCCATCAGCAGGTAGACGGGTGCCGTTTTTTTTGCGTCGATGTCGCGTATTATCGATTCAAACGAATGTTTTTGAGCTGTTTTTGCCATTATTTTTCCATTATTATTTATCTTTGCAGGTGTTTTCATAACACTTACTCAGACAAAACAAGTTTGTCGTTGACAATAATTATGGTGCAAAGATAATAAAATGTTGCGACTTAATCTACCAGAATACGACATAAAAATACAAGCCACAGGAGGCAAGAAGCATATTTTCGACATTCTCCGCCGCAAATACGTTGCCTTGACTCCTGAGGAGTATGTGCGCCAGCATTTTGTCAACTATCTTATTTCCCATCTCGGCTATCCCTTGTCGCTGATGGCAAACGAGGTAGAGCTGTCGGTCGGCAACAAGCGCATGCGCTGCGACACGGTGTTCTACGACAAGGCTCTCCGTCCTCGAATGATAGTGGAATACAAGGCTCCGAGCGTTGCCATCACGCAAAAAGTATTCAACCAGATATCCAGCTACAACCTTCTTTTGCACGTCGACTATCTCATCGTCAGCAATGGCATTGAGCATTTTTGCTGCCGCATGAATTACGATGCCAACAGCTACAGCTTTCTCGACCATATCCCCTCGTTCAGCGAAATAAACGGTGTTTAGCGGCAGAAAATCGCTGTCGGAGGTTTATTTTACATAAATAATGATTATATTTGCAACTGATAATCTTATAAGTTACATCACAACATGCATATAGCAATAGCAGGAAATATTGGCAGCGGCAAGACTACGCTGACTCGCATGCTGTCCAACTATTACGGTTGGGTGCCGCGCTACGAGTCGGTAGACTTCAATCCTTATCTCGACGACTACTACAAGGACATTCCGCGATGGTCGTTTGCTATGGAGGTGTACTTCCTGAAAGAGCGTTTCAAGGACCTTATAGCCATCAGCCAGAGCAAGGAAACGATTGTGCAAGACCGCTCCATTTTCGAGGGTGTGTATGTCTTCACTGCCAACAACAGGGCTATGGGCAACCTCACCGACCGCGACTACGACACTTACATGGAGCTTTTCAGCCAGATGCTCACGCTTGTGCGCATGCCCGATCTGATGATATATCTGCGCTCGTCGATAACGCATCTCGTAGAGAACATTCAGAAGCGCGGGCGCGAATACGAGCAGACGATGCAGATAGAGTATCTGCAAAACCTCAACGAGCGCTACGAAGACTTCATCTTCAAGCACTACAAGGGGCGCGTGCTGGTGCTTGATGCCGACACAATGGACTTTGAGCACAACACGTCAGACTTTGCTACCATCGTCGACAAGATAGACGCCCTGCTTTTCGGACTCTTCAAATGATACATTAATTAATATATAGAGTAAATCTCATAACTCAGAATTTGTCAACTTAACATCATAGAATTATGCATATAGCAGTAGCAGGAAACATTGGCAGCGGCAAGACTACGCTGACACGCATGCTCTCACAGCGATACGGATGGACACCACGCTACGAGCCGGTGGACAACAACCCATATCTCGACGACTTCTACGCTGACATGCCGCGATGGTCGTTCAATCTGCAGATTTACTTCCTCAACAAGCGGTTTCAGGAGGTTGTGGAGATTTCAAAGAGCACCGACACCATCATACAAGACCGCACTATCTTCGAGGATGCACGCATCTTTGCGCCAAACCTTCACGGCATGGGAATGATGAGCGACCGCGACTTCGACAACTACAACGACCTGTTCGAGCTGATGATATCGCTGGTGAAACTGCCAGACCTGATGATTTACATACGCTCTACCGTGCCAAACCTCATCTCGCAGATACAAAAGCGCGGACGAGAGTATGAGCGCAGCATCAGAATAGACTATCTTGCAGGGCTCAACGAGCGCTACGAGAACTGGATAAAGACCTACGAGGGCAACCTGATAATCATAGACGGCGACAACACGAAGTTTGAAAGCAACGTGCAAGACTTCCAGACCATCACCGACATGATTGACGGAAGACTCTACGGACTGTTCAAATAGCACAGTAAGGACGGCACCTGCAACTCGCCGTAAGCAAGCATGTTGACGCGCAGAAAGCACCATTTTCTGCGCTGCATGCCTACGGTAGAGGCTGCACAGGCAAATTACAGAAAAAAAACAAGCATCTTGTAATCCGGTTACAGACCGTCTGTAAAAACATTACAAAGCATCTGTCACGCTGTTACGGAGTGCTTGTCACACAATTACGGCTGACTTGTAATTCTTCGATAGAAAAAAACTGTGAAATCCAGGTGTTGCGCAAGTCGTCATCCGCGTATCTCGCGCAGCACGCTAACGGCATCGCCGACGGTCAGAACATCGCTTATCGACATCAGTCTGCGCCCGCCAATTTCCTTCAGGCTGCACTTCCTGACGTTCATTCCCACATAGTTTATAACCCTCTCAAACATGCTGCTCTGATAGTACGGGCTGTCGGCATTGCTCACAAACTGCAACTGCATGCGCCCCTGACGCAGTATCACCTTTTCGCATCCCAGCTGCTTGCCTATCCGGCGCAGAGCCACCACCTGCATAAGTTCCTCGCCCTGTCGCGGCACCTTGCCGAAACGGTCCTCCAGACGCTGCCGGTATGCTTCCAGCTGCTCGTCGGTCTCTATGCTGTCGAGTTCCCTGTAGAGCAGCATGCGCTCCGACGACGTAGGCACATAAGTGTCGGGGAAATACATTTCGAGGTCGCACTCCAGCGCGCAGTCGTCTACAAATCCTATCGAGTCGCCCATGACGTTCAGCGCATCTGCCGCCGGCTTCCCGACAGCACCACTGCCCTCTTCCTTCCGCTGCAACTCCTCGTTGCGGTTTTCGTTGCGCAGTTCCACCATCGCCTGCTTGATGATTTTCAAGTAAGTCTCATAGCCCAGATCCTCCATAAAACCGCTTTGCTCGGCACCGAGCAGGTTTCCGGCGCCACGAATGTCGAGGTCCTGCATGGCAAGGTTAAACCCGCTGCCAAGATCAGAGAACGTCTCTATGGCTTCGAGCCTGCGCCTCGCATCGGCAGGCAGCAGAGCCTTCGGCGGCGACAGCAGGTAGCAGAAAGCCTTTCGGTTGCTGCGCCCCACCCTGCCACGCATCTGGTGCAGGTCGGAAAGCCCGAACTTGTGGGCATCGTTTATAATTATGGTGTTGGCATTCGGTATGTCTATGCCGTTCTCTACGATTGTCGTCGACAGCAACACATCGTAGTCGTAGTTGATAAATCCCATTATCACGCGCTCCAGCTCCTCCGGTTTCATCTGTCCGTGCCCGATGACTACGCGGCAGTCCGGCACGTGCTTCTTTATCAGCATCTCTATTTCCGTAAGGTTTGAAATGCGGCTGTTGACAAAGAACACCTGCCCGTTGCGGCTCATCTCAAAGTTTATGGCATCGGCAATGGTCTCGCTGTTGTATGTGGCAACCTCTGTCTGTATCGGATATCTGTTTGGTGGCGGAGTGCGGATGATGCTCATGTCGCGCGCACCCATCAGCGAAAACTGCAACGTGCGCGGTATTGGCGTAGCCGACATGGTAAGCGTGTCGACATTGGTCTTCAGCTTTCGCAGCTTCTCCTTTACTGCCACGCCGAACTTTTGCTCCTCGTCGATTATCAGAAGTCCTAAGTCTTTCCATTCCACCTGCTTGCCAATCAGCTTGTGAGTGCCAACAAGTATGTCTATCTTGCCCTCTTTCAGGTCAGCAAGCAACTGCTTTACCTGCTTTGCAGAGCGTGCCCTCGACAGATAGTCTACGCGCACCGGCAGGTTTTGCAGTCGGTCGCGGAACGTCTGATAGTGCTGGAAAGCAAGCACGGTAGTAGGCACGAGCACCGCCACCTGCTTTGAGTCGCAGGCAGCCTTGAAAGCCGCACGCACGGCAACCTCAGTCTTTCCAAAGCCCACATCGCCGCAAACAAGCCTGTCCATAGGGCTGCTGCTCTCCATGTCTGCCTTCACGTCGTTGGTCGCCTTCAGCTGGTCGGGCGTATCTTCATAGAGGAAACTCGCCTCAAGTTCATGCTGCATGAACGAATCGGGCGAGTAGGCAAATCCCTTTGCCTGCTGTCGCTTCGCGTAAAGCTGTATCAGGTCGCGTGCTATATCCTTTATTCGCTTCTTCGTACGCTCCTTCATGCGCTCCCAAGCACCCGTGCCGAGCGTTGAGAGACGCGGCATCTGACCGTCTCCGGAACTCCTGTATTTCGATATCTTGTATAGCGAATGAATCGAAACGTCTACTATGTCGCCGCGCTGATACACTATCCTTATCATCTCCTGATAAGCCTGCTCCTCGCCGGAGGCATCGTTTCTGGCCTCCGCAGCCTTGCCATATTTTGGCAGCGGCACACGCACGAGTCCGCCAAACTTACCTATTCCGAAGTCAACATGCACGAGGAAATCCCCATATTCCAGCTCCTGCAACTCCTTCATAGTCAGCGCTATCTTTCCGTTTCGCGCCTTGTCAGACTGCAAGTTGTACTTATGGAATCGGTCGAATATCTGGTGGTCGGTGAAGAAACATATCTTCAGACTGTTGTCAACATATCCCTCGTGCAGCGTAAACGGCGTAGACTGTATCTCCAACGCATCTATCACACTGTTTCCTTCGCTGCAAAGTATTTCCTTAATTCGTTCTATCTGCTTCTTGCTGTCAGCCATCAGGCACAGCCGATAGCCGCTTTTCCGATAGTCGCCCACTGTTGTCCGCAGCAAATCCACATTCTTGTGCAACAGTGGCTGCGGAGTAATGTCGAAACGGATTGTCGTTTCTGGCGTGTCTGTAGGATGCTGTCCGAAGTCAATACGCTTGAAACGCGAAATTGCTTCGCGGAACTTCTGCCCGCTGATAAGCTGACTGTCGCGCTGCATCTCCTGAATAATCTGGCGTTGCTCAGGCTCTGTGGCACCTTCCAGACGCTCGTTCAGCGCCTGAGTAGAGAAGCCCTCGCGGAAAATATTGTCTATACGCTCGCAGACGAAAGCCATGTCCCTGCATGCCACAAATGTCGTTTCAGGCAGAAAATCCATAAACGGTATCTTCTCATCCTCCATCCGTGCAAGTGCCGGCACTATCTCTACACGCTGTCGGTGTTCCTTCGACAACTGGTCTTCTACCTCGAATGTGCGTATGGAGTCTATCTCGTCGCCGAAGAAATCTATTCTAAACGGCAGCTCGCAACTGTAAGAATAGACATCGAGAATGCTTCCTCGAGTGGCAAACTGTCCTGGCTCGTAGACATAGTCGACCTCCTTGAAACCTATCTCGCGCAACTGTTGTTGCAGCAGGGTCAGGTCGGTTGTCTGTCCGTTGGTAAGTATGATATTGTGTTCATCGAATATTTTTTTCGACACGACCAGTTCCGACAGTGCCTCAGGACAAGTTACGACAAACACGGGCGAGACATTCTGTCCTCTCTCGCCGCCCTCTGCCGACAACGCCGACAGCACTTCTGTCCTCAGAATGATGCTTGCATCGTCGAGCTGACCATATTTCACAGCCCTGCGATATGATGAAGGAAACATCAGCACCTTGCATTCGGCACCCGCAAGACTGCGCATGTCGTTGTAGAAATAGCCTGCCTCGTCGCTGTCTTGCATGACGATGAGCACCGTCGACGGCGTGCCTTGAAACATGGAAGCCATGACCGTCGGTGCTGACGACGCATGCAGTCCGTCGAAGAAGAATGTCTTTCGTTTTGGCAGAAACAGCTCCTTGACGGCACTTTTCACCTTCGCCGATGCCGCATACAACGCCAATATTTCTTTCGAGGTCATCCTCTGCGTCTTTTTTATTGTTTCTTTGGATATTTGCGGAACCATCCGTCCCAGCGCAGGCGCATGACTCCGAAGAATGCTTCGCCGAATATTCCGCCGCTCATCTTGCTCGTTCCTTCACGTCGGTTGACAAATATGACGGGCACTTCCTTAATCCTGTAGCCTATCTTATGTGCCGTATATTTCATCTCAATCTGGAAAGCGTAGCCCTTGAAACGTATCTTGTCGAGTTCTATTGTCTCGAGAACATTGCGTCGGTAGCACTTAAATCCTGCGGTTGTGTCGTGTACTTTAAATCCCGTGATAAACCTTACATATTTAGATGCGAAGTAGCTCATCAGCACGCGTCCGATAGGCCAGTTAACGACATTTACGCCACTGACGTATCGCGAGCCGATGGCAACATCGTAGTTTTCATCGTGGCAGGCTGCATATAGTCGCGGCAGGTCGTTAGGGTCGTGGCTGAAGTCGGCATCCATCTCGAAGATATAGTCGTAATTATGCTGCAAAGCCCACTTGAAACCAGTGATATAGGCGGTTCCAAGCCCCAGTTTTCCGCTTCTTTCTATTATGAACAGTCGGTCGGAAAATTCGTCATTCATCATGCGGTGGACTATGCTTGCCGTTCCGTCGGGGCTGCCGTCGTCGATGATAAGTATGTGGAAACATTTGTCGAGCGAAAACACAGCACGGATGATTTTCTCTATGTTTTCCTTCTCGTTGTATGTCGGTATGATTACGATGCTGTCACTCTGGTTCATAATTTCTGTATGGTTGCTTGCGTTATATTGTCTTTTTTTTCGTTTGGCACATCTGTACTTTCTGTGTCAGCGTACACCCGTTGGGAATCGAACCCAAACCAACGGAACCGGAATCCGTTATTCTATCCTTTAAACTACGGGTGCATATACTGCTTTACTGCGTGCTGCCTTTCATCAAACAGGATGCAAATGTAATCATTTTAGTTTACTTTATGCCAATTCGAAACCGAAAAATTCATTCATTTTCTTAAATAAGTCATCTTCCGTCATCAGTTTTTCAAACAGTTCGCGCTGCGTAAGTGCCTTGCTGACAATATTGTTCTCGTTCAGGACCAACGAGAAACTTATTTTTCCGTTGTTCAGCTGCTTAGCCATTGAGGCGCGTATTCTGCTTTTTATTTCGTCTATCTGGTTGAGCAGAGTCTGGTTGCTGACTGCAAGTTCTATGTTTGGATATTCCGTTATGCTTGGCTTAATGTTTCTCATTCGTGCAGCCATTCCTGCCATGTTCTGCGGCATTCGCTGGCACATGACAATCCATTCGCGCTCCAAATCTTCCTGCGTGAACTTGCTCTCGCCACTTTCCACTTCCGTTTCCGGCTCTGCTGCATACGTCGTGCGTTTTGTTTCGACAAGCGACTTGTATGTTGTCAGTATACCGTTCATCTTTATCCTGTGCGCCGTTTCTGCCGCAGGCTGCTGTCCTACGGTCTGTTGCGCCTTCGGTTTATCCTTTTCAGCCCCAGCCACCTGTACTGCCGGTTTAGGCTGAATGTTGACAACAATCTTCTGAAACAGGGATTTCAATCTTCTTGGGCTGCGCCCATCACCAGGCATTTCCTCCTGCGTGATCTGTGCAATCTCTATCAGTGTCAGTTCTACGAGCAGTCGTTTGTTTGAGCTCTGTCGGTAGTTGACGTCGCATTCGTTCATTATCTTCAGTGCCGTGTAGAGGAATTTCTGGTCGCATCGCGCTGCCTGTTCCTCGTATTTTGCCCTTTGCTGCTCGCTCACCTCCAGCAGTGGCAGTGTCTGTTTGTCCTTTGCCATGAGCACATTGCGCACATGCGAGGCAAGTCCGCCTATGAGATGACCACCGTCGAAGCCCTTGTTTATAACGTTGTTGAGCAGCACCATTATGTCGCTGACTTTGTTTGCCAAAGCGAGGTCTATTATGTTGAAATAGTTTTCGCTGTCGAGCACATTCAGGTCCTCTATGACTTTCTGGTATGTTATGTTTCCCTGACAGAAACTTACCGTCTGGTCGAACACCGAGAGCGCGTCTCTCATGCCGCCGTCTGCTTTCTCCGCTATGACGTTGAGTGCCTCCATTTCGTAGGAAACGCCCTCTTTGTCGGCTACCATCTTTAGATGATTGACGATGTTAGCCGTTGTCATGCGCTCGAAATCGTATATCTGGCATCGCGAGATGATGGTCGGCAGAATCTTGTGCTTTTCTGTTGTCGCGAGTATGAACACCACGTGTGCCGGCGGCTCCTCGAGAGTTTTCAGGAAAGCGTTGAATGCTTGCGAACTGAGCATGTGCACCTCGTCGATGATGAACACTTTGTATTTGCCTACCTGCGGCGGTATTCGCGTCTGCTCCATCAGTGTCTTTATGTGCTCCACACCGTTGTTGGAAGCCGCATCAAGCTCAAAGATGTTGTAAGAACGCTGCTCGTTGAATGCCTTGCAGCTTTCACATTCGTTACAAGCCTCACCGTCTGGGGTGGGATTTTGGCAATTTATTGCTTTGGCAAAGATACGCGCGCACGTCGTCTTACCCACTCCGCGAGGTCCGCAGAACAGGTATGCGTGGGCTAACTTGCCACTCTTCACCGTGTTTTTCAGCGTTGTCGTAAGCGCCTGCTGACCTACGACTGAGTCGAAGGACATGGGGCGATACTTTCGGGCTGATACTATATATTCCATAATAAATTGTTTTTCCGCTGCGAAGTTACAAATTTTTCGGTTAATTACCGACAAAACAGTTATTATTTTATTTCTCTCTGCCAAAAGTTTTCCATCGTGGCAGAAACCCGAGCGCAGGAGTTCTGCCTGAATTATGTCCTGCGCAAGAAACTTTTTGCAGGCATCTGTAATAAAACGCTGTGAACTTTCCGACATAAAACACTAATCAATTTTCGCCCGTTTACTGTCGCGAGAATGCCCGCGAAAGTCGTTTCGGAAATCAAAGGGGCAAAATATGCCCAAAATTCGCATGCAGATGCAACATTCTGAGAGTCAATATGTTAGCACTGAATACAGTGTTTCCTTGCAGGAAATATAAGTGTTAAAATTGTCAAAGAGCATGTTTGACATTGTCAAACACACTGTTTGAGGAGGTCAGACATAGTGTTTTAGGGTGTCAGATGCTGTGTTTTGCAGGGCAAAACAGGCGAAATAGATGCCTCAAAGATACTCTTTGACATTTTTAACAATTATCGGCGACCCGATTTTTCACATATTTTTGCAGTTCGAGGGGCTAAAAAATTTCTATTTTGCAAGTTTTTCTCTGTCAAAAGTTTTCATATATTTTCGTCGCGGAAACATTTTCCGTTCACTTTGGCACAGTTTTTGCATGGAACTTGCCGACAGTCCTCCGCTGTTTGTCGAAGCCTGAAACAAGGAGCGTGGGGATGCATCACGAATGACGCATCCCCACGCTTGGTTTATCTTTTCTCCCGCGTTGGGATTATCTCAGAGCAAATCCTGATTTATCTTTTTTATCAGCCTGCATCTGTTGCCCACAGCCAAATATCCGTCGGGAATGTCCTTTGTAACGATACTTCCCGCCCCTATGACGCACCACCTGCCTATCTTTATGCCCTGAATGACTGTCGCGCCGGCACCCACCCAGCTGCCTTCGCCCACGCATACATCGCCACAAAGCGTCGCATGCGGCGACACATGCACATAGTTGCCTATCCTGCATTCGTGGTCGATACTTGCACCGGTATTCACGATGCAGTGTTCGCCTATCGCGGCCTTTGCCTGTATAATCGCGCCTTGCATGACGACAGTTCCCTTGCCTATCGTTGCCGACGGCGAAACGATAGCAGTTGGATGTACGGCAGTGCCGAAAAGTTCACGTTTTTCGGTGCCTGCCACTTCTATCTTGCCTACCACTTTTCTGCGAATGGCATTGCTGCCGATGCTCACAATCAGTGGCTCTTCAAGTGTCAGTTCGTGAATAACGGGCAGACTGTCAAGCGTGCTGACAGAAGTATTGTCGTCTATTAGCTTGCCAACGCTGTCGCCTTGCGCCTCAACTATATCGCGAATAACGCGCGCATGCCCACTTGCTCCGTATAGAATCATAACATTAGATGTTGTTTATATAACCTTACTGTAGAAATCATAGAGGCACTGGCGGACAAATCCCCTTTCGTATCGCGACACTATCATCTCTCGCGCCTTCTCCGTCATGCCTTTGCGCATTTGCTCATCTGTAAGCATCTGCTCCATAGACTGATAAATAGCCTGCTCGTCGCGCACAGGTATTATGATGCCGTTCTTGCCGTGTTCTATTATCTCGCGCGAGCCGTTTATGTCGGTAACGATGCATGGCAAATCCATAGCTCCTGCCTCTATGACAGTATTTGGAAATCCCTCGCGGTAGCTTGGAAACACAAAACAATCAGACGCAGCATAGTATGCCACGAGATTGTCGCCTTTCTGCTCGCCTGCATATTCTATCTGCTCACACTCTTCTATCAGCCTGCGTGCTTCAGGAGACACGGGGTCGAGCTCGTTCTCGAAGAAACCGACAAGCAACAGGCGCGTGTTGGGATGAGTCCTGTTGAGCCTTACGAATGCGCTCACCAGTTCGTTTATGCCCTTGTCGCCCACTATACGCCCTACAAACAGATATGTGAAGACACTGTTGTCGCGTATTTCCGATGCCGCCTCATCTATCTCCTTGCGTCGGGAAAAGCGCTGCACGTCTATACCCATGACGTTTCCATAGCCTAACACCTGCAAGGGCTTTCTGGTTATGCCGTTACTGAGAAGGTCATACTTCACTCCCTCACCTTCCGGAATTATGTGCGTTGCACATCGGCAGGTAATGGCGTCTGTGAGCATCAGCAACTTCTTCTTCAGTCCGTGCGACGTAGGGAACACAAGTCCGGTAAAGGTATGAATACGCACCGGCACACGGCACATCCAGGCAGCCACCATGCACAGCAGCCCCGCCTTAGGCGTCATGGAGTGCACCATTGTCGGCTTTTCACGAAGGAATGCACGCACTATGCGCCATAGAGAAACAATGTCGTGCCGTATGGAAATATGCCGCTGCATCGGTACAGCTATAGCCTTTACGCCATGCTCAGCCACAGCATCATCCATCTCCTTGCCCGGCGAAGACAACAGCACCACATCATACTGGCGTTTCAAATCGTCCAGCATGCCGCTTACGAAGCCTACCGACAGCGAAACGGTACACGCACGAATGATTTTGGGCTTCCGATTATCTGTATTGTTTTTTATCATCATAATATATCAGGACTATTACTGTAACTCCCTATATAGTTCATAATAGCCCTCAACGGTCTTATTTATGTCAAACTGCTTTGCTCTCTCGTAGCAAGCCGCTGCAATCTTGTCGTAATACGCCTTATCATCGTGAAGGCGGGTAATTGTCTCCGCCAGTTTGTCTTCGTTGCCGTGCTCGAAGAGTATGCCATAGCCATCGGTTACCTCGCGCAAGCCGTCGACATCTGATGCCACGAAAGGCTTGCCGACGGACATTCCTTCTATGTTAGACAACGACAGTCCTTCCCAATGCGAGGACATGACGACAACATCCGCAGTATGGAGCAGCTCAGCCACATCGGTGCGCAAACCCAAGAACTTAACTCTGTCGCTAACACCTAACTCTGCCGACAGCTTTTCAAGCATGTCGCGTCTTTCGCCATCGCCAACAAGCCATAGTTCATATTTGTCCTTGTCGAGCTTCGTCATCGCCTTAATAAGCGTATCCTGGTCTTTCTGATACCTGAAACCAGCCACCATTACCACGACAAACCTGTCTGTGCGCATTTCTTCTACCGGCTTGGTATTGTGAAAACTCTCCACACTAACACCGTTGAATATCGTTTCAATCGGCTGATTGTCGCGTTTAAGATGTAACCTCAGGTTCTCTTCTGCCTGCTTGGATATGCATATAATGCGTTTGTAGCGTTTATACATCCAGCGGTCAATGTATACATACCACGTCCAATTGCGACGTCTATTGGACGTGGTATGTTCTGTGGTGATGAGGCACTGTTGTGTCCTCATCACCACAGAACATAACACGGAGCCAATGGCTCCGAACAACTGCGGAGCAGTGTTGTGGGTGTGTACTACGTCGTAATGTCTCATCAAGCGTGTCAGACGTAATATGTTCATAGGATTATATACATTTCCACCATTTGAGAACGAATATATCCTGCATCCAGACTTCTCCAAACGCTTCTTGAAAGCCGTTTCCTGTCCATCGAACAGGCACACGTCCACATCCAGCCCTTTCAGCCTCAACATAGGGACAATGTCTGTTACCAGTTTCTCCGCGCCACCGGTCTGCAACGAAGTAATTACATGAAGTATCTTCATAGCTTCCTTAAATCATTTATGTGCAGCAGCAATCCTAACGGCAATGTCCAGAAATACCCCCACGACAGCACAGGCTTAACACCAGAACTGGCGCAGAAACGAAATCTCCAATAGTTTATTGCTGCTTTCATTTTATGTAAGAATGGTATTCTGCATCCATTCAGTTCTGCATAGGTCATCATTGAGGCTATTGGACTCTTCATTCTAATCCTTACTATTTTGTCAGTCAGTCCACCTTCAAGATAATCCCTGTAATATATTACCTCATGGAATACCCGCAACTTGTATTTTTGTGCTATTCTGTTCCAGACCAAAGCCTCCGGACAGAAACGTTCACCGTCAATCTCTGGGAACATATATTCCTTTAGCACAGACGTACGGAACACCTCACACATATCGCCTTCGACGTTATATTTATATCTCAGCGAAATACTGTCCGTGTCTAAGACCTTATCATCATTCCCCCTGCCAATTACGGTGCCGTCATGATGAGCCATGTATCCACAGACACCTCCAAACGTATTGTCTTCCCTAATCTGATTGTAGTAATGTGCGATTGTTTCCAGCGAATTGTCGGGCAGCGTATCGTCGCTGTCAAGAATCAGGAACAATTCTCCCTGCGCCTCCCCAACGCCCCTGTTTATAGCCCTGTGCTTGCCGCCATTATGCTGCCTAAAATATCTGACAGCAAATCTGGTTTCGTTCTTGGCAGCCAAATCACTGATGACATCTTGTGTGTTATCTTCACTGCCATCATCAACTACAACCCACTCAAAACCATCGAAAGTCTGCCTCTCAAGACTTTCAAACAGTTTCGGCAACAAATGCGCCCTGTTATATGCAGGTGTAAAGACGGTTATCAACATGTTCTTTATTTCATAAACCACAATGCAGGACGATAGAACTTATCCTCATCATAGTTCGTATCATATTCAAACTCATCATAAATATTATCACCTTGACGGTGTCCGTCTGTCAAGAATGTCTTATATGGGTATAACGCATGCATCGTTGTTTGCCAACTATTATAAATTCTATAATATAGGAAGAAACATGTTACAATAATTATTAAGCCATAACTGTTAATCTTTCTCCTTTCAAGACAGACTTTGGGCAAAAAGCAAACCAACGGGACCATAAAGTACCAACTCAATCGTCCTCCATTCTCTGACTTAATAAAAACCAAAAGTATCGCACAGAAAATAAGAGACATATTCAAGAATATTATGTCTTTAGGTGTTTCCGGTATTTTCTTATAATTCTTCAATATAAAATAAAGGAAAAATCCAGCTTCCAACAAATATGCAATACGGAAACCTGTTGCCTGGTTATATCCACCTGCTGCTACACGCGCATCATCGATAGCATCATACGTAGAGAATAATCCTTGTGGGATTGGGGTCAAACCAATAAGGAAACATATTACCATGAACTGTATGACTGTTTCTATTTTAAATTTACGTATAGGTGGGAGAAAGTATATTGGCAAAAGCAACAATGCTGAATTGTGAAATGAATACGCTATAAACCATATTATAATAAAACGTTTAAAATCTCTTTTTATAATATATCTATATGACAATGCTCCTACTGCACATCCCATAATCTGCCGCAGATAGGTAAACGTAAAGAAGAACCATAGTCCTAAAAACAATATTATTGTAAATGGAACATTATCAGAATAATCTTTAAATGAACGTATCAACAAAAAATATGCAGTTATTGTTGTTACAAAAATAAAGATATATCTATTATAGGTTATGTATGACAATAATGCACACCATGTTCCATAACCGAACTCCGTATCATAATATTCAAAAGACTCTGAAGTCCAAGGATTGTCTCCTACTCGTGTTACATCCGCCATTCTGTCAAACAATTCGCCATAGATGTAACGGTCGTAACCTCCAAACATGTCGGAAAGTGCTACAAATAACCCAAGTCCAGCAAGATACCATGTTGATACCATTGCCTGATATTTCTTTTCTGACGATAATGTTGTATACATCATCGCAACCGCCAAAACAAATATTAATATATATAAAAACATTATTTAAAACTTACCTTTAAGAAATTTCACATGTTTATCTATCCACATATTTATTATAACAGACAAGAAGATACTTGTCAATATAATTAGCACCAATGCTATTATTCTAACAGCAATATGTGTATTTATATCTATAAAATAGAATGAGCACCTTAACAGGAATGCAAGAATACTAAAATGCAACAGATATGTTGTCAGCGTATGCTTTCCTATAGTCTGCAATGGCTTACTTATATTTATTATCATACTTATTGCACATAGAGCCATTGTTTCTAACAGTGCAATAATAACAAAGAATATAAAATTACCCCAATATACACCTGGCACACCAATTACATAAGGACTTGAGATTCCAAACAATGGCAAAGTCATCCACAAAACAGGACTAAGCACACCTAATGTTTCTTTGTTAGTATTCATTTGCTATATTGTCCTCCAAACATCAATATATCAAGATTTCTACTACTCGATAACAGTTTTATCATAATTATACATATTAAAAGTACAAATAATGAAATTAAGGGAGCAACTACAAAATTCAGCAAGATTTCATTTTGCATATTCCACTCTACGATGTCCGGAAAAATATTCACAACTAATATTGTTTGCAACACATATATTCCTAATGTATATCGTCCATATAATGCCATTTTGTTATACAGTTTCATACCAGATAAAAATATATCTGATTTTGATATCAATAGAATAAAGAACAAACTTCCGCTAAACCCAACCAAATAACGCATGAGTATAATAAAAAAGCAATCATGCAATGTATTATAATTTACCGGTACATATTCTGGTATATTATTATAACATAAATACAGAAGGCTTACCAAAAATAATAAGAACATGATAAAAAGTAAGATTGAGGATTTACCATATTTCTCGAGTACGTTATATTTCCTCAACATATATCCTCCTATAAAGTAAGGGAAAAGTAGGTTAACCTGTAATGTTGAACCTTTGGGTATAACAAACAGGATAATGCATGCTACTATGAACAATAGCCATTCATTAATTTTAATCTTTCTCAGGAAATAAAAGAATATATAATAGACGAACAGAACTTTCAGAAACCATGAATTACCAATGATTTCATCTCTGAAATTCACATGCGTTCTAAAGAAATACAAATATACACAACATATTGCCGTACAGGTTATTGCTGGCAGCAACAACTGCTTAGCCTTTTTTGACAACATTTCCAAGAATGGTTTGTTCATTGATGTAACGAAATATCCACACAACAACATAAACAACGGCATGTGAAAGGAGTAAATAAAATAATGTAGGCTGCCACTTATCTCTAATGTAGGATCAATAAATCCCACAACATGTCCTAAGATTACTAAATAAATAGTAAACAATTTTACGACATCAAGGTATTCAATCCTTTTATTAGCCATTCCTACATCCATGTTTCCTTGTATTCTGCCTTGTTTAGCATGGCTGCGCGGAGGGCGAAGCCGCTGTGATACGTATTCATTTTAACGTTTTAGTCCTCCTGTTCATAGTAATATGAGTAATCGATACCTTTCATGTATGTTTCGCGGTCATCAATCTTGTCTGTCAGTGCCTGCTTTAGCAGCTCATGTATGCACGAGGCATTCTTCTCGCTTTCTATCATGGCACTCAAATAATTGCTTTTGCCTATCTTGCTCCAGTCAATGCAAAGACCAAGCTTTTGTTTCAGCATCAGGTCGAGCCATATTCGTGTGGAGCGTCCGTTTCCTTCCATGAAGGGGTGTGCCATGTTCATTTCTATGTACTTATCCACTATTTCATCGAATGTGGACTCCGGCATTGCCTCTACTGTTTGCAGGTACTTGTGTAAGTGTTCTGCCAGACAGAATATGGTGTTACCTTTAGAGATAGTCTTAGTGCGTATCTGCCCTGCAAAGTCATAAAGCCCGCCAAATAGGAAAGCGTGTATCTGTTGCAAACACTCCACCGTGCCTGGTTTCATGCTGTCGAGTATGCCGCTATCCATGAGAGTATAGGCTTTCTTCTTACTCTGTCCATCAATACTGTTTTCACTATATGAAAACCAATTCAGGAAAGCATGGGCACGATTGTTGGGATAGTGTTGGGCTAAGGTCTGCACGCATTCTGCATCAAGTGCATCTGCCGCACGCAACTTGCCATCGGGTGCTTGGAATCTGAACTCGTGAGTGTCACTCACGAGTTGAATACCATCTTTGTTGAGTTTCTTTTTCAACCATCTCCAGTAGTTTCCTGCTTTAACGTAGTCATCCTCGTTATTGATGGCGCGTACGATATCAGTGGCTGAGAACCACCACTTACTGTGTTCCTCATCCCACACGGCACGTACCTCACGGTCATTGAAAAAACGTATTGACTTCTTGTTCATACTACGTTTTATGTCAGGATGTTCTTGTTTCCTACATCCATGTTTCCTTGTATTCTGCCTTGTTTAGCATGGCTGCGCGGAGGGCGAAGCCGCTGTGGTACATTTTGTCGTCGCGCACCAGCGTTACTTTCTTTGCGTTTGACAGTACGAAATAGTCGACAAACGACTTCATATAGGTTTTCTTGCTGGCGTCGTATGTGAAGCCCATGTGCACCACGTCGCCCGGTATGACGTAGACGTATGGCAGTATTGACAGGCGGTTGAGGAACATTGTGCTGTCCGATGTTACCAGTATCTTCTCGTTTTCCGATGTCTGGTGCTGCTTTTCTATTACGCTCATGCATCGCTGTATGTATGCCTCGCGTTCGTTTTCGGGCAGTATTTCACCGCCTTCCCTGAAGTCTCCGAGCAACTGGCGGAAGCGGAATACGATGGCGCTGTACTGCTTCGCACCGCCAAGCTGTGCTACGTGGTAGTCGGTTTGTTCCTTCAGGTCTGGCGTCGGCTTGAAAAGTTCGCGGAACAGCGTGCCGTAGTTCTCATCGCCGGAGTACATATTTGTGTAAACATGTATCTGCTCATAGTTCTTTTTCAGATACCACCGCAGTATCCGTTTCTGCACTTTCGGTTGCCGGCGGTCTTCTATGCGGTGATAAGTCAGTATGGTGCAGGGATATACGCGCTCAGCATCGTAGCAAATCCGGTTTTCCTCTATGCGCCAGTCGTATTGGTTTGGCTCGAGATAGTCTGCCAGTTGCGGCGTTTCAAAGTAGACTTTAAACTTCAGTCCCTGTCGCTTGCACTCGTCGTAGACCGACACGATGCCGCGCAGTCGGTCTGACAGTCCACCAGAGAATGTCGTGTCGTTGCGCACCATCAGTATCACTGTCTTTCCACCGTCGCTGCCGACAGGCTTGCCTGCCGCCAGCTGTCGGTATGTGGGCAGCAGTTGTCGGCGACGACATATAAAATTGTGTATTATGATTGGTATATAGTACAATCGCGAGTATAGCCTGTATGGCAGCGATAGAATGTTTTTTACGATTGGTTTCATCTTTGTCTTCTTATCTTTTTAGTGCCCGTTTCAGCCTTATGTATGCCGCGAACATGCCGAGCATAAGTTCCTCTCTGTTTGCCAGTGCAATGAAAGCGTCTACCTTCAGCCTTCCCACAGGCGACAGCGGATAGAGCCCCATACGCCTATACTCGGCAATATATTTCCTTACAGTCCTGACATTGTCAAACCGCAGCATCGTGAAAATATGTGCAGCCACGTCGAAGTTCAGTTCCTTGCGCAGGAAAGCCCTCTTCCGCTCGCTCTCGGCAGCCGACATGTCGCCGTACAGAATGTTGTAGACCTTAAAGGTATCGCCGTTAGCCTTCACCCTGTCGCGCAGACGGCGACTGCAAGATATTGAGTTGACGTTCCTCCTGTTATAGTAATACCCCACCTCCGGCAGTGCGATGACCTTGCCAAAGCCGGCTATAGTCTGTATGTTGAAGCATGCATCCTCTATGTGCCTGATGCCGTCGGGAAACCGCCTGTCGCCTATCGATTCGCGCCTGTAGATGTTGTTCCACAGATACTTTCCGCCGCCGGCACTCAGAAAATCATAGCCCGTAAACCGCTTCTCGCTCTTGACAAGACACGTTTTCTTCTCCGTCTTCGGATAAAGCGAGACATAGCTGAACGCCAGCAGGTCTGCATCTTTCTCAGCCTCTACAATCTCACGCAGGCGGCACACAATCTTCGTCTCAATCATGTCGTCGGCATCAACAAACCACACATAGTCCGCCCTTGCATTGTCCAAGCCCCTGTTTCTTGCTGTTGCAGGCCCAGCGTTCTCCTGCCTGAAAAGGAAAACATTGTCATATTCCCCTGCAAACCGTGCAGCAATGTCAGCGCTGCCGTCCCTGCTGCCGTCGTCAACCATTATAATCTCAAACTCCTGACGTGGCAGTCCGCAATGCAAAATCCTCTCGACACACGACTGAACGTATGCCTCACAATTATACATCGGTATGACAAAAGACACAAACATATAACTATTTCTATATCAGACCGTTAACTCCTTTCCTCCCCGCTGCAAGTTACAAAACGCGCCATGCAGTTTCAGTAAGCCTCTTACAAACCCTCTGTAACACCGTGACAAGCAACCTGTAACATCGTGACAGACCATCTGTAACAGGATTACAAGCCACTTGTAAAATTTCTGTAAAATGGTATCTGAGCATTTTGTCTGGTTGATACCTTGATTATCCTGGCTGAACACATGTATATTGTCATGCCGTGAGGCATATTCGTTGCAAATATCTATTGACTTATCTTTGCTTCCGTCGTTAATGAGTACAATTTCAAAATCGCGGAACGTCTGACCTACTATACTGTCCAGACACTCGCACAAGTATTTTTCACCATTATATACAGGAACGACAACCGATATTTTATAGTTTATGTCCATCTTACTAATGCTTTACTCCACGCCGTGTTCCACTTCTTTACCAATACTGTTACAGTATTAACAGACAACTCTTTTAATATTTAAGAACGATAAAATGATTTTCTTCTTCCAACTGTATGGTTTAGTATTGATAGGATATAAGCCCAACTCTATCATCCTGTCAATAACTGCCTTATTAATGCCGAGTGGGCTCCACTGTTTTCTGTTTCGGAACAAAGTCAACAACAAACCAAACAATATATCATTTGCCCTATTCTTTATTGTCGAAAATAACAATATATTATCTTACCGTAAATAAAAAAACATTTACGAATGGTATCAATAATGACGTTTTCCATGACCGACAACTTCCATGTATCGGACAAAACATTTTCCTCATTTTTCTTAAAAGTATTTTTTTTGTATCTTTATTGATGTTTTTATTTAATATTATTCTTAAGAATAATGAGATTAATATTGAGTTATTATATTTATTATAAAAACCTTTAAATTCCTTATCATAAACGTAACTATCAACAAATAATTTTATATTTTCAATTATTTTAAATTCATCATGAAATTGTTTAATTATCTTTTCATAATTTATATTTCTATCAGTAGAATCTGGATTCCACGTGTAAGAATATGCAACAACATCTAAGTACATAATTCTTTTTACAAATGCGTACATTCGTAATACGAAATCCACATCTTCATGATAAATACCTTCCAAAAATCTTAGATTATTCTTTATAAGAAATGTGTGATTATATAAATAAATACATGATGAGCCTATATCTGCCCCATGCATAAAAGCATATTTACCATCATAAACCTTATTTGCTTTAAAGGGTTGACATGCACTTTCATGAACATTTCCTTTAGAATCGTAACTAAACATACGATAAGCACATACATCTAAATCTTTTTCCTCAGATACTGTTAAAATTTTATTAAGTACATTAGGCAAAAGCATATCATCAGAATCTACAAACATTATGTATTTGCCTTTAGCAATGTCCATCCCTTTATTTCTTGCTACACTTTGTCCTTTATTCTCCTGAGACAATAATACGATATTATTGTTCTGTTCCTTTAATTTCTGTGCTAATTTAGGGCTATTGTCCGTAGAACCATCATTAATTAATATTATCTCATATTCTTGTTCTGACAAATCTTGCTTCAAAAGAGAGTTAACACAGTCTTCTATATATTCTTCTGCATTATATACAGGAACTATAATACTTAATTTCTTTGTATATTCTTTTACCATTCCCACGAAATATTATTTCTTACTTTCTTTGCAGGGCTGCCAGCTATTAAACAATTTTGCTCGTCAAATATCTTTGACACTAAAGAATTCTGAGCGACCACACATCCATCAGCGATATTGGTATTCTTACTTATTAAGCAATGAGAGGCTATCCATACATTATTGCCTATACGAATATCTCCTTCTACGGTCTTCTTAATCCCGTTTTCATATATATTATGTCCATCTGACGTATTGAAACTTATATTCCATCCATACATGTTATCATTGCCAATGAGTATGGATTTTGTACTGAAAAAATAGCAATCCCCGTTACACCAGAAGTGATTGCCTATTTTTATTAAACCCTTTTCATTTATAACTATACGAGTTCCTTTTGCCATTTGGACATCACGACCTACAACCATCTTACCTCCTTTACGGATTGATATAAGACTCTGGCAATTTGATTGTCCTATCGTACCTTCAAAACCAAAAGAAAACAAACCATGCCTCAAAGGAGCATCAAAACATATAGCCCCCCTATGAAGTTCCTTTGTCCTGACTTTAGGATGAATTAATATTGGAATATGAATTGCCTGTTTGAGCTCCAAGTATCTCAAACACCAGCAGAAAGAATAAAGATAATAGAAAAATATAACAATCCTATACATCATTTTCACAAACTGAATGATTTAATCCATTCTTTATTTCGCATTACTATTTTTAGTAACAGAACCGTCATTTTATATATGTATTTTCTGTATTTTGACTGTCCTATAATATAAAAAAGGCGATTATATTCATCTGTCTCTCCAGTGTAATTCCGATAATCATCAAGAACTCTTGGAGGGAGAATCGTTTTAATTACACGTTCTTTCAGAGATGAATCATGAAACTCCTTTTTCGTTGTAGAGCTTATTCCATTAGTATCAAATACCGTAACATTCAGGTTTATTGACTTATAAGATGCATTCTTGATAATTAAATGATATATAAAAAACTCCCAGTCGCCAGAAATCTTATATTGTTCATCGTATAAATGTGTATCAAACAACTCTCTTTTTATAAATGCTGAAGGATGCGGCAATGAACCTTTTATGAAATATTCCATTGTTACACTCTCAGGAGCAATCATCCCTCCTCCTTTTAGCGTTATTATATTTCCACAGACGATATCTTCTGTGAAGTTGTGTGAAAAGACCTTTTCCAGCACATCTTTATCGCATAGATAGTCGCCGGAATTAAGAAACTGCGTATATTCTCCATGCGCAACGGCTACGCCCTTGTTCATGGCATTATAAATGCCTTTATCTTTCTCGCTTACCCAGTAATCTATCTTGTCTGCATACTCCCTTATTACATCAACGCTACCATCCGTACTGCCACCATCTATAATTATGTACTCAAAATCGCGATAGGTCTGATTAACAACACTCTCAATAGTCTTTCTGAGTCCGTCTCTGTTGTTATAGTTAATGGTTATAATGGATAAGATCATAACTATAATAAGTTTACTCTTCTATTAAAAAATCATAATATGAATAAGATCCTAATGTCGTAAACTTATTCATCAGTTTCAGATACTTCTTAATTCCTAATAAGTGAAATAAAGATTTAGCAATCTTTTGATTTAAATCTAAATGCTTCATCTTCGGTATGTGGTGACTTGAAGAAAAGTTCTGTCCTTCTTTTATCAGACCTCTATTTGCATATAATGCATAGAGATAGCCATTTGAATCAAAAGGTGAGTTTATATTTTTCAGCCCTTGTAGATTTCTATAATATAGTCGTCTGTGAATAGCTAATATAGGAGTCCCGTCAGTGAAAAAATTAAAGGAGTATTTCATTTTCGAATATTTATCATATTCGTTTTTTAGTTCTGCCTCCCTATATTCTACAACCATATTCTTTATCTCAGGGAAATATTTAACATCACTTTTATCATGACGTTTGTGCAGCAAAGAAGGTTTATGTGGATTATATCCCGAGAAATGGAAGAAAACTAATGGGGATTGCCGATTGTCAATACGAGACTTTACAAAATATGTGCCTTCCTTATCAGTTATTTCGCGCTCTTGCAAATTCCATGTTGCGACATTCAGTCCCAAATGATTAGATATCAGGACATCATTAGGGAAATACCCAGGAACGAAATCAATCCATTTTTGATCCACAAAAAGTCCATGAGATAAATCGCATAGACAGTGATTTGTAAGTCTCTTCGCCCACCAGTTCACAATCTGATTACCAACGGTATCATTCTTTATTGCTATAAATCCGCAATTATATATTCCCACAGAAGATACAAGTTGTTCTGAAACCATATCATCACTTGTGTCAGTAATATAGCATCTGTGTGGAGTTAATACCGCAGATTTGCTATCTAATGCAGAAAAAACTACATCTAAGCTGTTATAAACATATATGTCTGGATCTAAGTATATAACTTTCTTATATCCATCCTTAAATAGTTTTTGAAAGCAAAACGGTTTTATGGATGTTGAGAACTCAATGACATCATATTTAAATGCCATATTCCTCCAGTTGGGGATCCAAGCATCGTCAAGCCTTACGACATCTGGCAATTCTTCAGAATCTACATCGTCAGAAAGGAATATATAGAAATCAATATCATTATGTCTTAATGTCGATTCTTTTAAAGACAAAGCTTGTGCCAAATAATTCTTGGCACAGATAGTAAAAATAACTTCTCGATTCATATTTCTTTGTTTACACTTTTTATTATCTTGGCTGGATTACCTGCTACTACACAATATGCTGGAACGTCTTTGGCTACTACTGCATTAGCAGCTACAACAGCTCCTTCACCTATTGTTACTCCAGGTAGAATTGTTGCCTTGTCGCCAATCCAAACATTCTTACCAATGATAACCGGACCTTTAGAAATTAATTTTCGGTTTGCTGGTCGTATCTGTAAGCATTCCATGCTTGTCGTACCATGGGAATTATCTGTGATTGTCACCCATTTCCCTGTTAATACCCCGTCACCAATTACAATCTTATTGATACATGTTATATGATTAAACGCGCCAAAGTTGCAATGATTACCTATTATCAATTTAGGGTTAAAACACTGTTCTTTCTTTATGTCATTTTCTTCTGTAATATATCGTTCCCATGCAGTAAGATAAAGAAAATCTCCAAAACAACAGTGTTTACCAATAGATATATATTTGGCACCTATGACATTGCCAATAGTTCCAAAATAGCAGGTTTCTGAGCATTTACAAAAAGATTCCTTCAAAAATTTTTTCTCTTTTGTCTCTATTTGGAATCTCATGTGAAGAAAAAGTTTTTCTATAAAATTCAAATGCATATAATTTTAGTGAATTTACCTATTGTGGTTTAAATAATAATGGGGATAATACCTTAAAATGAAAAATCTTAAAAGACCTTTGCCCCTCAAATGATTAGCATGTATCATATCAAATATTGATATTTTCTTAAACTCAGAATAGTACCTGTTAAATAAAGGATGCAGTGATGTGTTGTATATAATCTTAAACAAAAAAAGATAGAGACGATAATTTTTATATTGAATCAGTTTCTTTGATAATTGGGTGTCGTATGATTTAGAAATCTCTCCCATTTCTTTATAATTACGTAAAACCTCCATTTCCAAAGGTGCCTGCAAATCATTAGTTGAACTATTTTCTCGTTGCCGATAATAATAACCTTCAAAAGGAATCTCAAGCATATTCCATCTGTGCTCATTTAATATCTGTGATAAATCAAAAACCAATAGGGAGTCTTCATTGAGACGCCCCTCGCGAAATCTCACTTTTTCAAAAAGTTCTCTTCGATATAACTTTGACCACATAGTGAAATTAGCTTCCATCGTTAATAGTTTTCTCGCATAATCACTATAAGATATCAGACGCTCTTTCTCAACCTTCCAACTACTAACCCATGGCTCTTTTTTTTCACCTCTAACAGACAAAACATTGCAGGAAGTAATTGAAATAGTATCATTATGAAACCCTTGAAGTAATTTCTCATACATCTCAGGTGCTATCCAGTCATCGCTATCAACAAAGCCGATATAATCCCCTGTTGCTATATTAAGTCCAACATTACGTGCTTTACTCTGTCCTTCGTTCTTCTTGTGTATAACCTTTATTCTACTATCTCTCTCTGCCCAGCCATCACATATCAAGGGGCAATTGTCTGGAGAACCATCGTCAATCAGAATAATCTCCAAATTAAAATATGTCTGGTTTACCAATGAAGAAATGCATTCGTCCAAATATGCTTCTACTTTATAGACGGGTACGATAATAGATATTTTGTAGTTCATCATATCATTTCCTATTCTTAACGATTTTTGTCATTAGAAGAATTTGCGAGCATGTGAATTTTTCTAATTATTCTAGGATAGAAGAAAGTGTTATTAAAACGGGTGCAAAGAAAAAAATGCATCCACACCATTACTGACAAAGTGAAAAGATGATTGCATGCAAGCTTACGTACAAACCTGTTTTTCAAAGGTAAATAGGTTGAATTGTCCTGATGCTTCCCATAAGCCCATACCAATCTTTCTGTATATGTAAGCAACTGTTCCTTGATAAAAGGGCTGTCAAGTCTATCCATAACTTCAGATAATATGATTCCCCAATTCTTTGCTGTCCGCTCTTTTGTCTCGGCACTCATTATAGAGTTAGGTGTCTCATAATGTATGTATGTTACTTTATGCGTTAGCGCATATTTAGAAAGTTTCTTGACAACGAGATACATCCACATCTCGTCTTCATGAATAAGTCCTTCTTTGAAATAGAGATTATTTTCAACAATGAAACTTGTAAGCACCAGTTTGTTCCAAGCTGTCGTTGGCAATTTCTGGCCTATCTTATAGTAATTGTAACGTACCCAGCTGTTGTCATCAACAAAATCTGTGTCATCAAGAAAGGATATATCATAATACTCTTGATTAGGAACTGCCTGGATTGCACCTTGTACCATTTCCACCCCAGGGTGCTTTTCAACTTCTGCATAAAGCAAATCTATTGATTTAGGCACGAGTTCATCATCACTATCCAAATAATAGATGTATTCCCCCTTGGCAGCCATAGTTCCTGTGTTTCTTGCTGCTGACAAGCCACGATTCTTTTCATGATGCAAGATCAGGAAAGTTATAGGGCCATCGTATGCACTTATAAGTGTCTCGCACTTTTCGATGCTATCATCTGGTGTGCAGTCGTCCACAATTATACATTCCATACTACCAGTGAACGATTGGCACATAACTGATTTTATACAACGTTCTATATATGCCGAAACATTATAAACTGGAACAATAATTGAAACTCTCATGAAATAAAAAAACAGTTAATCATAGGTCTATGCTTTATTATTAAAGCGATAAAATATAGGAAAACGACAAAACATGTTATATGCCAATACAGAAATACATGTAATTGCGATTACAAAAATAGTAAAAGAAATTATATTCCATTTAATTATATTGATATACATATAAATAGATAAAGGAATTGTCTGACCAAGATAAAAGACAAGACTATTAACCCCAACATAATTCAAAATAGAACTATTAATTTTTAAGAGTGAGAATAATATGATTACTGCTACAGAGAATGTTAGAGATGTTAATATACCTTTTCCTCTAAAAAAAAGAATGCAAAATATAGCAAATGCTGATAACAAGAACAATATCGCTATCTTCAAACTAATTTCTTTGTTTTTTAATGTATAGGCAAACAATGACCCAAGGGGAAAGTTTAGAATGGTTAAATAATAATAGTTCGGCAGTTCAAAATAGTGTTTAGCGAGAACACACCAGATTAAGCAAATAATAGATAGTATAACTATCACCTTTTTCATATCCTGAATAAAATATGATAAAGCATAATAAATGAGATATACCGAAAAAATCGTTTTCAGAAACCAGGTTGGACTATTTGGCATGGATAATGTAATAAAGTTGAATAATACCCCCCATGAAATATCATTCCCTAATAATATAATTAGAAGATAACTGAGAATGAAGCAGAAAACAAAAGTATGTAGTATCTTCCTTAATCTTGTAATACAATAATTATAAGAAATAGGTTGATGATTGCATATTGAGGTTGTTAATCCGTAGCCGGAAAGAAGAAAAAAAACGCCTGTCGATAAGTATCCTAATGAAAGCATTATATTACTATATGGAACATTCGCCTGTATTTTACAGAAAAGGAACAAGTAGATGTGGTGTACAATAATTAACATCATACATATACCTCTTAGTGCATACATGTTTTGTCTGTCAAATAGAATCACATTTTTCATAAACGCAGTATTATTGCTTGTCAACAAGAAAGGGATAATCCATCAACATCCTTAAGCCACGTATTGTAGAACGATGAGGATTTGCCATAAGAATTATCAAATAAGACCACATTCTTCTTACCTAATATTACACTTAGGATGGCTGCATGCATTCTTGTTGTATAGATTGATTCATATTTATCTATGAATTGTATTGCCGTCTTTACATTTAATTCACGCAGGAAATGATGCCAGTACAAATCATTAAATAAGTTTTTGAAATCTGTTCCGAGGAATTGGTCAAATCGAGAAATCTTTTTTTCTATCATATATCGTCTATAATATTCTCTGCTATGCTCAAGCCAAACCCAATCAGACTCTACAACGTCTTTAGGAACAATACTATAATCAACGTTTTCATTTATTTCGAGGTCAGTTCTTCTCACAAACAAATTGCCTTTTGGTTGTTTTTCTCTTTTATACTTGCTCATGTCCATGCAAAATGCCATATCTGGTACTAACATAGACTTATTGTTTGGAAAGAAATCTCTACATATTTGATATGAATCTTCATCACGAGCACTAATTATAACATTTGAAAATTTCTCAAAAAAAACAGCATCGTCTTCCAGTTTTCTCCTATCAGAATAATATATTGTTTGAGGGAAAATGATTACTTTATTATTTGGAAACTGCTCTATGACCTTTTTTCTAAAAATCTGGTGAGAAGGCCAGATGTCACCAAAATTTCCTCCGCCATGTAATAAAATAGTCGAGTCTGATTTTATACCTTTACTAGCATTTCCGCCCCACCATGTAGAATGGTGGCACTTGAATGGTATACACCTTAGAAAATCAAGTTCGCCCTGCCATATTAATGTATCACCAAGATTGCTATGATATGGTAAATCCAGTAATACATAATCATGGTCTATTAGCGGAGTGATGCTCTCAACTATGAGAGATTCCAATTGCTTCTTTTTATCTTGGGGGCTCATACTTTAATGCCAAATATGCTAATCCATTTTGCTATTTTAATTTTGAGTCTCAGTATGAGACTTGGTTGGGGCTTAGACGCATAGGGATTAAGTTTGTATATCCAATTAATATTCTTGTTATTCTTATACAATTGCTTTTCAATAAATCTGTCTTTTATATGCATCCAATCTGCTCTAACCCCGTCATTTGCTGTGTAAAGAGTATTGACGACTATTTCTTTACTCCTTTTAAGATCTAAATCGGAATAATCAAAACCGTAATCTTTGGGGGACTCTCCTTCAGCCATCAATGCTAAAATAGTTCTAAGACACTTCTCGCAATGGCAACAATTTCTTCCTCCTTTAGAAACCCAACAAACTCTTAGATTTAATGTATCTTTGGTCTCTTTACAATAGTTGGTTAGTATTTGTATCTTTTCTTGTCTATGATGCTCATACTGATCATGAACAACCCTGCTATTGCCAAATTTCACATAATTATCAATCGTTGGATAACTTGCTGATGGTATTTTATCATTCAAAGTGTACGAACTGGCTATATATACAACATCAAAATGTTTCAAATACGCAACAGGAGCAATTTGTGCAATCAGTCCTATTCCACATTGAAATCCGTGCCACCATCCATCTTTTGAGTTGGCGACAAGTTTACTTAACGCAATCTCATCAATAAAAGTCCTAAAGTTTGATGTTATACAAATAGGTTTTGGTAATTGAAACTTTGAAACCGTTGCAAGTAAATGTTCATAAACATTACTCCATCCCTCAATATCATCCAATTTTACATCAGAACCACGAAGTGTTACCAATGTCGGGAATTCTTTCCTGTGACAAATTAGTGTCGTAAAAGCATCAACTCCACCACTAAAGAATGCAGCATGTCCACCATCAGGCAAATATGAATTGTCAACTATGTTTTTTATCTCCAATTGTCCTTTGAAGCTAAGCATAGGGTACATTTCAATGTATCCTCTTTCAAATTCTTCTATCGATTTATAAAATGTTTTATCCAACTCAGGCAAAACCAAAGAAGAGTTGGTAAGCCAGATAATTGGTAACACATTACATACGAAAGGGACTACAGCAATACTAGTAGGAACAATAGATATGTTTTCCGTGTATTCTATCCAAAAAACATTTTGCTTTCTGTCAAAATATTGGAGTAGCCCATCAGAAATATCATAAAAGACTTCTATTTTTGATGGCCCAATCTTAATTCTTTCTACGGTAATTCTTTCCATTTTAAATGATTATAACAATATTTCTTGATAGTCAAAATTAGGAATAATATCACCCTCGACACGTCCCATCCAATATCCTTCTTTTATTATATTATTCACGATACTCCATGAAATTACATCTTCTTCAGTTAAAAGAATTTTCTTATTCTTCATTGCGTGGAAATCTAATGAGAAATTACCCCAATTAAAATAACTTGAAGGAACTACACATTTTTGTTTATAGATTCCTTCAGAATGCTTTAGTGCTATTTTTTCCCTACATGTAGATGTTAGTATCTTTTCCCCACGCTCATTTTTTATATGGAACACCGTATAGAAATTCTCCAAATCATGTTTAATTCGGTATTTTAACTTTATTTCAATCTCATCATCCATGTGTATAATATCTTCGAATGTTCCGTCTTTCTTTTTTACTCCGATTTCTAACAATTCAAACTCATCTTTCTTAACAACAGGTTCTTTCCATACTTTATAATTCTCTATTGCATTGTCTCCTTTTAGGTAATGTCCTACGATATCATCTATCATACCTGTTTCTTTTACCATGCCATTCTCCAGTAAGACTCCCTTTTTACAAAGGCTCTTTACGGCTGCCATATTATGACTGACAAAAAGCACGGTACGCCCCTCACCTTTAGATACATCCTGCATCTTGCCAATGGCTTTTTTCTGGAATTCAGCATCACCTACTGCAAGAACTTCGTCAACAACCAATATTTCCGGCTCAAGATGAGCTGCTATGGCAAAGCCGAGTCGTACAGTCATACCTGACGAATAGCGTTTAACCGGAGTATCGATATATCGTTCACATCCAGAGAAATCAACAATCTCATCCAACTTACGAGAGACCTCTTCCTTTGTCATGCCCATAATGGCACCATTAAGATAGATATTCTCCCGCCCTGTCATTTCTGGATGAAATCCTGTGCCGACTTCCAACAGCGATGCTATACGTCCACGAACACGAATCTGTCCCGTTGTAGGTGTCGTTACCCTTGACAGGAGTTTCAGCAACGTACTCTTGCCGGCACCATTCTTACCTATAATGCCGACAACATCTCCTTGTTCAACTGAGAAGTTTATATCTTTCAGTGCCCAGACGTAGTCGCTCTCACCTTTCTTTGAACGATCGTTGGTCTCGCCTATCTTCAGATAGGGGTCTTCCTTTCTCAGAACATTCATCGTCCACCAACGGTTTAAATCATGCGCAACCGTACCCGTAGACACCAATCCGAGTCTATATTGTTTACTTACATTTTCAAATTCTATCGCATTCATAATAATGATAACGGGAACGGGAACAAAAACGGGAATTATTGTCGAATTGACATAATTAGTCCAGTTAACTGTTTCTGTATCCCTGTAAGTTTTTCTATTAATATTTGATAATTATCTTCTGAAATATAATGTAGATTACTAAAATTCCTTGCCGAAGAATTACCCATCGTTTCCTATTTGGTTTTGTTGAGGTTAAGGTTTACGTTAGGATTAACTACTACACCGTATCCATAAAACTGCGCTGCACGCGGTTGAATATTACTATTCCAAGTATCAGTAAGACACTCATAAAGATAAAACTATACGACAATGCGCCCCAAGAGAAATAACCTTCCCCAAACACGGAATACTTGAATGCCTCAATTATAGACGACATCGGATTCAGCATTATCAATGTCCTCAGCTTTCCTTCTGAAACCATGCTTATAGGATAAACGATAGGTGTGGCATACATCCACAGCTGTACTATAAACGTGAACAGAATTGTCAAATCACGATATTTTGTCGTCATTGACGATATCAATATACCGAAGCCCAATCCAAGACCTGCCATCATCAGTATCAGAACAGGCAATAACAAGATATGAGCATTTGGATGCATCGGCGCACCTATTACAAAGAAGTAGATGTACATTGCTATGAATAATGCCAACTGTATTCCGAAACGCAGTAGGTTGGAAAGAACAGTGGATATAGGAACTACCAAACGAGGGAAATAAACTTTGCCGAACATTCCCTGATTTGCAGTAAACGTGCTTGACGTCTGATTTAGACAGTCGGAGAAATAGAACCAACACACATTTCCTGCCAAGTAGAACAACGGCTGCGGAATACCGTCCGTACTCATTTTGGCAATACCGCCAAATACCACCATGTTCATTATGACAGTCAGTATTGGCTGAATGATATACCATAACGGTCCAAGAACGGTCTGCTTGTATTGAACTATTATATTACGCTTTACAAACAGAGACACCAAGTCGCGGTATCTCCATATCTCTTTAAAATCCACATGCCACATCTTCTCATGCGGCTTTATAATTAATGTCCAGTCTTTATTCATAAAAACTAAATTTACTTTTTACTTTTCTATAACATGATATTATTTTATCACCTAACAATAACTTAATAGTCCTTCTAAATGCATCTTTTATATAATACTTCCTGAACAAATGCCATGTATTTTTTCCAAACCTGTCAAAATACTCACTTCTAATCTTTTCAAATTCGTCTTTATTACCTTCAAATTTTAATATAGATAATAGTTGGAAATACTGTAATTCCATTACATTGTACATTGATTCGCACCTACACTCCTCAAATTCCTCTATGAGTCCTTTATAATGAGAAATATACTTATACCGTTGAACCTTATCCGACTGTCCACCAATCCAACTTGTAGGTGTTAGTCTATATATGCCCATTTTTTGAGGAATACAACGTATCCTCCCATATCTTGAACAAGTTAGGACTATCACATTATCTCCCATCGTGAAATTAGGGTTAACTGGGATTTTTTTGTAGACATCATTTCTACAAACTATCGAACATGTAGGAACGCTCCATGTTATAATATTCTCTAAACCAGTATAATCTCTATCTTCAAGTTTACCAAAAACATTATACCAATCTCTATTTTTTTCTGCCTTTATGTCAACATCATGAAAACACATGGTATATTCATAATGTTTCTCCAAATAGTCTATTTGTTTTTGTAATTTTTCTTTTTTCGTCCAATAGTCATCTCCTTCACAAAAAGCAACATATTTTGCTACATCCCTCCATTCACGTATTAATGGGGTCTTATCTTTCTTTAATTGCCAGAAATTGTATTTTAACAGGACAACAGCAAAATAGCAATTCTTATTTGTTTTATGTTGTGCATAAATAAAATAAGCATCGTCTGTTTCCCACTTCCGAGCTACTGCATTTTCTGAGAAATCAAAATTCTCCTCCAGATATCTTTTAATAACATTCTGTTCTCCATCTGTAGATGCATCATCAATTATGGTTGCGACAAATGGGAATGTCGTTTCTTGCATACAAAAACCATTCATTGCATCCTCTATATATGGTGCATGGTTATATGTAATACTGTCTATATATACTAAAAATTCAGGATAATTCATATTTTATCCAATTCTCATATTGATAATATTATACAAAACATGTGCATAATTTCAGCCAGGAATTAGTAGAATGATTATAATGGACTTGTATTAAACTGCTATAAAACAGCAATATTATCGTTTACTAATTATTTACTTTTAAATTAACAGCCGCCCATGACAAGCCGACGCCAAAACCTGCAAGCATGACATTACCTTTCAACACACCCTTTTTGCGTGCATCGCACAGAGCAATAGGAATGGTTGAAGAAACGGTATTGCCTACTTTCTCGTAGTCAATAAAAAATCTGCGCACATCATCTTCCATCCACAAACGAATATCAGATGTTTTTACAACAAAACTAAATTCTTCATTTCCGTTATAACCGATTATCTTATTTTTCAGGAATTCATCCAACCGATTAGAAGATGCAAGGCTAAGCAGATAATAGCACAAAAAATTCGTATAACTTTTCCCAAGATTAGAGTCTCCCGTGAAAAGCATTACCTGTGCCAATTCAATTTCTTGTTTTCTTATAGGTCCTAACTCTTCTATGTATATACGTATTTTTTCATCTACTCACAATACTATAATGTAAATACAATATTATAAGATAATCTCTCTATTATAAACTAAGATATTTCTGTATATTTTCCCTCATACAGATAGTCTCGCAACTGTTCCTTTGTCAGATGTCCAATCCCTAAATAATCCAAATTATATTTTGTATCTTTAAAGAAACTCTTTTCATGAAAAGCTCCACCTATCACTATCATTGCATCAATAATTGGTGTAGGAATACCGAACTTAACCCCAAGGTCATGATATATCTTACAACCTACAGGTATGTCCTCTGTTATATAACGATGATTTATATCATTTGGTCCTGTATTACCTTCATCACAAGGTTTATCAAGTGGGAATACTACATTATCTTTGCCATTTTCATCCAATCCCATATATTCCTGTGTAAGAATAGACCGACGTGAGAAAAACATCTCATAATCCCACTTTGGATAATCGATACCAATTTCCTTAGCAATAGCTACTTGTTCTTGATAGAACTGATATTGGACACGGCAAATTGAAGGACATAGACCATGTGAATACATTGAATAACTGTCTGGTTCGTTGCCATATACGAGAGACCAGTTTTCCATACTTGACACTCCCAATAATGAAGCTGGTACATGTATAACTGGATTAATATTTGAAAATCCTATGTCAATCATAGTGTCACCACGTTCAGGTCCATTGCCATTATATACGGAATCCATGCATGGCAAATATTTACCACTCTCTATAAAATCATCCATATCTGTCATAGGTAAACAAGCACCACGTAAGGATATAGCACGATACTTAATACCAACATGATTGGTCCAAAAACCATGTACTTTCTCAACACGTGTGCCATAAGGTGCAGATCCCCACCCCCCTACGATTAACTTCTTTTCACATTTCGCCTCACGCATGAATTTTCGAAGAAGAAAGCTTGCATAGTTATCTGGGAATGTGTGTATTACCATACCATCCTCTAATAAAGGGACGAGCTTACGCAGATAATCTTCATGTGCTAATGCAGGAATGGACATCAGAATAATTTTTGCTCCCTTTACAGCTTTTGCCATATCAGTTGTATACATATCCAAATGAGCACGCCCACTTCTTTCAAAGGCATACAGATTACGCTGTATTCCATCCATCTGGATGCCTGTTTTTTCCATATATTGAATTGATTTTGGACTGCGGCTGTACAGTCTTACTTCGCGCTCTGGTTGTCCCAACTTACAGTCTGCTGCAAGTGTCATACCTACTGCGCCCGCACCAAGTACGGCAATGGGACAATCTTTTAAATAACTTAAATTTCTTTTCATATTAATTTTCAAAATGATTTGTACGTTGATAATTTTGAAATAATCATATCATTTCCATCCTCATCTCTGATGTCTAATATAGAATATACAAATGACAAGAACTCTCCAATAGAAGCTCTGTCTGGGAGTTGTACTACGAATTCAACTGCACGTTGCTTTATATCTCCTGTTTCAGGTATTACATCTCCTATTTTATATCTTTGACATACTGAATATACATGGGGATTCTTCATTATTTGTTCAATTCCAGAAAACATTGCTATCTTTCCTGGACGTAGTGCAACAGAAAGAATTAAGCATATATTCCCTTTCAATTTATAAACTTCCGTTGGATTTCCATATTGACTATTTATATCCCCTGTTAAAGCAAAACGTACAAACGTTTTCATATTATCATATCCCGTTGTATTTTTTAAGACAATATCAAAATCCCCACCAGGGAATCGCATACCTGGGTCATACATATATACTTTACCATTGTCATAAAAGCCTTGTAGGAAAACTGCTCCGAATTTAATTCCAAGCGATTTTATCATTTTAATAACATTTGGTTCTATGTTATTTCTATATTCCTCAGCTCTTTTTGAAGGTAAAACGGTTGCAATATGTTGCCTATCTAAGTTATCTTCTACATTTCCTAAATAACGATCTCCTATCTTTAATAAATATGGAGTTCCTCCTATCACAACATAAGAGAAAGACATATCCTGCTTGCCTGACATGTACCGCTCAATTAGATAATTATTATCGCTTGATTCTTTCTTTGCAATATTGATTGCTGATTCTATTTCTAAATAATTATTACAAACGGTCTGTCCTCTCGACCCACGACTGTTTGTCGGTTTTACCAATACGGGATATGTAACTTTATTTTGCTTTACATCCTCTATGGTATATTCAGGTACAACATCAACACCATGTTCCTTACAATAATCTTTAAATAATCGCTTATCTGTTAATATATGAAATTGGGTTTGCGTTCCATAACATGGGATCCCAAGTTTATTACATACTTTCAAATATGGTAATTGAGCCGGATCAATGCAAAAGGCAAGTACACCATCTATCTTTTCTTTGCGTGCTCGCTCAACAATTGCATCTATATCAGTAATATCTAACATCCAATATTCATCTGCAATTTGTTTTGCAGGTGAATCTTCTGGTGAAAGATAATCTGTAACTATCGTATAGACTCCTAATTCTTGTGCCGCTCGAACTATTTTTTTGTGAACGTCAGCTCCTGCAAGAATCAGAAGTTTCTTCCCATATAAATCCTTATAAGCTTGATCTTCTACCATATCTATAATATCACTTAAATAATAATCGCTCATATTGTCTTTATTTATTGGATTTGCAGGCATTCCTACTACTGTTAAATTAGGTGCAATCGGTTTTGTTACAACAGCAGATGCTCCTATCACAACATGTCTACCAATTAATGATACTTTGTTTGACAATATTGTTGCGTTAAGACCAACAAACACAAAATCATCCATTTTTGTATTTGCACCTAAGACTACATCTGGAGCAAGAAAACAATGTTTCCCAATTTTACTTCCATGCAGTATCGAACTTTTTGATGATACTATTGTGTTTTTATCTATCTCAGTATCTGGATCTACTACACTATATGCATGAATTTGGACACCATCATTTATTTTGGCATATTTTGAAACTATCGCAGTAGGATGTATAAGTGTCGCAACTTTACCTCCTCTACTAACTATCTTTTTATATAATTCCGCCCTTATATCATTGTTTCCCACACTTATTGCAAATAATTTGCCTGTCAAATCTTTTTTGAATAAATCCTTATTAGTTCCTATTATTTTATGTCCAAAATAACATTCATTTTCTCGATTATCAAGATAATGGTATAATCCAGCAACATTATACCCACATTTTTCTGCCAAATCAATTACAACAATCGTATTATGTCCAACCCCTAAAATAAAAATATCACTATTATTCATTATTCTAACTTTAGATAACAAATTGTTATTCCTCTACATTCCAGTCGTCTATACTGCGGGATTGAGTAGAGAAATTTACTCCGACACCATTTTGTATATCAAACGTGTCTTGTCTATATAAACGTAGTTCTCACGACGTATCTTATTGAAGTCCTGTATGCCTATGGGATATTTCATCTACTGTTATCTTTTCATGATGCATGTTATGACTCTGTCGAGGTCTTCGTCTGACAGTTCATGGTGCATCGGCAGGCATATTACTTCGTTTGCCATCTTGGTTGCCACAGGCAGATTGTCTGGGCGCGCACTGTCTAAGCCACGATAGGTGGAGAACTGACTTATCAGCGGATAGAAATATCTTCTGCCCAATATGCCCTGTTCGCGCATCTTGAAATATAGTTCGTCGCGCGTCATGCCGTACTTCCTTTCATCTACAAAGATGGGGAAATAGCTGTAGTTATGCTTTACGCCTGGCAGGTCGTTCCAATATTCTATTCCTTCTATGTCTTTCAGTGCCTCTCGATATCTTATTGCCACTTTATGACGTGCTTCTATTGACTTGTCTACTTGCTGCAAGTTTAGCAGTCCGAAGGCGCTGCGTATCTCATCCATCTTACTGTTTATGCCTGGTCCTACAACTTCCGTTTCGCCTGCAAAGCCGAAGTTCTTCAAGTAGTCGACGCGCTGCTTTGTCTTAGCATCACGCATGACCATTGCGCCACCTTCTACGGTGTTGTAGACCTTTGTTGCATGGAAACTGAGTGTAGACATGTCGCCGGCATTCATGATGCTTTCTCCATCTACTTCCACTCCGAAAGCATGTGCCGCATCGTAGATTACCTTTAAGCCATATTTGTCAGCAATGTCCTGTATTGCCTTTATGTTACAAGGTTTTCCATATACATGCACTGGCATGATGGCTGTTGTCTTCGACGTTATGGCTGCCTCTATCTTGGCAGGATCAATGCATCCCGTTGCCCATTCTATGTCAACGAACACAGGTTTTATTCCGTTCCACCACAGCGAATGTGTCGTAGCCACGAAACTGTATGGTGTCGTTATCACTTCACCTGAGATTCGCAACGCCTGCAAAGCAGTGATAAGCGGCAGCGTTCCGTTTGTGAAAAGACTGACATACGGCACTTTCAGATAATCTGCCAATGCCTTTTCCAGTCGCTGATGGTATTCTCCGTTGTTGGTTATCCACTTCCTCTTCCATATATCCCGAAGCATCTCGTTCAACTCGTCGAGATCTGGAAGCAGTGGACTTGTAACGGTGAGAATTTTCTTATTTTGCATTATGAAATACTATATTTCGTTATCTTTTGTTTTTGCGCGCTCGATATCTTCTATCGATACTCTCACGACGGCGCAGCCCAATATGTCGAGGTCAGCCATGACGTAGGTTGCATCGTTGGTTTCGCAGACATTGCCTTCGAGTCCTTTCAGCGAGCCTCTCACCACCCTGATGCGTTCGCCTTTCTTCAGTGGGCTGTCGATGAACGACACTGGCTGTTCTGAGTTGTAGAGCATGAATTTCAGCGTGTTCATCTCCTTGTCGGATATCGTTGCTATAGGGTGCCGTCCGAAGTTGTTGACCTTTCCCAGACGGTTGGTCATGAAGCGGTTGATGAATGGCTCCTTGACAAGTTGCAGGCGTTGCTGCTCTGTTGTCTTTATGAATACTATGGTGCTTATCACTACTCGTTCGATGGTTTTCCTCTGCCCATTTTTCCACTGCCGCAGTTCGTTTTGTGTTGCCACGTAGCATTCACAGCCCATTTGCTCGAGTTTCTCGCGGCATGCTTTCTCGGTATTTCGCCGCACCACAGCTACATACCAGTTGCGTTTTGGTACGCCTACGGCGTTGTCAACATCGGTTGCTGACATGAAGTGTGTGTTGGATTTTTCTTTCGCGGACAATGGCTTCATAGTCTTATCCTTACGAGTAATGCTATTTTCAGGTTGCTTCCTTTTTGTAAAAGGACATAATACTGCGGTGCAAAGGTAGTTGTTTTTTTTAATATTACGAAATTTTAAGGTGCTATTTTACATTTTTGTGTCAATTATTTTCGGTACTCAAATAAACTTCATTAGTCAATTTTACACTTATTTAACTCTACATGAGCCTATTAGCTGCCTGTTCTTCTGCTGTTGCCGGCTGTTGCGTTGCGTGCCGACACAGCAAAACCGACAGCATTCAGGCGTTTTAAACGTGCCTGCTTGCTGTCGGTTGGCGCTGTTGTTTGGTGTGTCTGTATTTTCCTGTGCCTGCTTAGTCGTTGTATTTTGCGGTAAGCTGGCATATCTTTATGATGACTTTCATCACCTTTTCCATCACCTGTATCGATACGAACTCGTATGGTCCGTGAAAGTTCACGCCGCCTGCGAAGATGTTCGGGCATGGCAGTCCCTTGAACGAGAGCTGTGCTCCGTCTGTTCCTCCGCGTATCGGCTTGACGCGCGGCGGCACGTCGCATTCCTGCATTGCCTTGACTACGAGGTCGATGACGTGCATGCACGGGTCTATTTTCTCCTTCATGTTGTAGTATTGGTCTTTCACTTCTATCGTGCAGGTGCCTTCGCCGTACTTCTCGTTTATCTTGTCGGCGCATTTCTTTATCAGTGCCTTGCGGTCTTCAAACTTGTCGCGGTCGTGGTCGCGGATGATGTATGACAGCTGTGCTGCCTCGCATGATGACTTGAAGCCTATCAGGTGGAAGAATCCCTCGTAGCCTTCGGTTGTTTCCGGAGTCTGGTCTGCCGGCAGCAGCTGTGCGAACTCCATTCCCACGAGGCTTGCGTTTATCATTTTTCCCTTTGCATATCCCGGATGCACGCTTACGCCCTTGATGCTGACCTTTGCCGATGCGGCGTTGAAGTTCTCGTATTCGAGTTCTCCCAAGTCGCCTCCGTCGATGGTGTAAGCCCACTCGCAGCCGAACTTCTCTACGTCGAAGTGGTGTGCGCCCATGCCTATTTCCTCGTCGGGGTTGAATGCCACGCGTATGTCTCCATGCTCTATTTCCTTATGGTCGCGCAGATAGCACACTGCCTGCATTATTTCGGCTATACCAGCCTTGTCGTCGGCGCCGAGCAGCGTTGTTCCGTCGGTAACGATAAGGTCTTCGCCGACGTGCTGCAACAGCTCCGGAAACTTCTTCGGCGACGAGATGATTCCTGGCGACAGCTCTATGTCGTTGCCGTCGTAGTTGCTTACTATGCGTGCCTTGATGTCGGCTCCGCTGCAGTCGGGCGACGTATCGTAGTGCGAGATAAATCCTATTGTCGGGATGTTTTTCTTTGTATTGGCTTTCAGCGTGCCGTAGATGTAGCCTTGCTCGTCCATCTCTACGTCTTCGAGTCCTTCGCGCTCCATTTCTTCTTTCAGGTATTTTGCGAAGATGAGCTGTTTCGGCGTGCTTGGCACGGTCTGTGATTCTTCACTCGACTGTGTGTCGAATTTGGTGTAGTTTAAAAATCTTTCTGATAGTTCCATATTGTCTTTTTGTTTGCTTGTTTTTCTAATTTGCAAATATACGGTTTTTACTTGACAGGTGCAGCCGTCATTGTTACTCTTGTCTCTGCTGGCAAATTACGTATGATATAATAAAACTTTCGCTTCATCTAAACATTTCTATACCGTTATGCCTGTTTTCATAACGTCGTCGTAGAGAGGCGACCAGTGTTTGTCCGACATAAGGACAGGCTCAATAAGCAAGCTTACCTTGTCTACATCCATGCCAAGTGCTACGGACAAATCATACCATTGGTCATCTGCGATTTCCGGCACGATGACTGCAACGTCTATATCGCTCCATTTGTTCGGGTTTCCTTTTGAGTAAGAGCCGTACATCATCACCTTCACATTGCCGTCAAAGCGAGGTGAGATTACTTTTTTGTATTCTCTGACGAGCTGTAGGGCTTCATTGCGAGTAAGCACTTTTTGAGAATCCATTCTTTCATCTGTTTTGTTTGTTCGACAATATCTCCGGTTATATCTTCATTCAACGTATTTGCCACGCTTCGTTTATAACTTGGGTAGCGAGCTTCTATATTCATTGGGCGAATTCTTTCCAGGAAGTAACGTTGTTCAGGAGTCATCTCCTTATACAATCCACATAGTTCTGCAAGCCGCTTGTGCTCGTGTATATATGGTGGCACTTCCTCGTTGGTTGCCGTCCAATATGCTTTTAGCATCTTCTCTATTACCTGATGGCACATAAATGCAGAGTAGAGCCAACGACCGCTTTTGAAAAGGAATTCTCCCAAGTCGAGGTCTTCGTCAACAATATCTAACCAATATTTAACTTTCTCTTCTCTTGTCATCTATGGCCTATACTTTCTCTGATTGCAAAGATATAGATTATTTTTTATTCCACAAAGAAAAAGCAAAGTTTTTATAAAAAGAAGTATTTGCTTATGTTTTTCGTGTCGGAATGTTAATCATTTTTTGCCTGTTCAGTGTCGCGAGAATGCCCGCGAAAGTCGTTTCGGAAATCAAAGGGGCAAAATATGCCCAAAATTCAAACACTTACATAACCACCTGACAGTCAGTTTGTTATCGCATAATATAGCGTTTGTGCGCACGAATTGTATATGTTAAAATTGTCAAAGAGTATGTTTGAGATTGTCAAACACACTGTTTGAGGTGGTCAGACATAGTGTTTGGGGCTCTCTGACACTGTGTCTGACAGGGCAAAATTAGCCAAAAAGCACCCTCAAAGATACTCTTTGACAATTTTAACAGTTAGCGCCGGACTGATAATTAACGTAGATTAACACTTTCAGCGACTGTTCCGATTCTATTTGAACGATTTTTGTCTGTCAAAATTTTTCAGCAAATTTCTGTCAAAAAGAAAAACCGTGCGAGTTTGGCACGGTTTTTGCTGTGAGTCGGAAACAGCACCCTAAATTACGTTCCGACTATACTTTTTTATATACTTGTCTATACCTTATTATATATAGGCATCTGTCGGCGGCGACGGAATTGCTCATGCAGACTGCCGCTGCCTGTCTGCGACTTTCGTCATGCTTATGCCTTCAGCGACTTTTCTATAGCCTCGTAGCTCATCTTCATTGTCTGCTGCACGTTCTCGGCGCCCTGCCCTGTCGGCATTATGGGCTCGTGGATGGTCAGCGTCAGCGGATGCCACGTTATGAAGTGTCCGTCGCGCTGTCGCGGCAGCACCTTGAACGAGCCGTTGATTGTCAGCGGTACTATGGGCAACTGCAACTCGTCTGCCAGCATGAAGGCGCCACGCTGAAAGCGCGACATGCTGCCCGTCCTGCTGCGCGAGCCTTCGGGAAAGACCACTACCGACATGCCGCCGCGCAGAATGGTGCGCGCACGCTCGTAGGTCTGCTTCACCTTGCCTGGCGAACTCTTGTCTACGAATATGTGGCGGGCATACTCGCAGGCGATGCCTACGAATGGCACCTTGCGCAAAGCCTGCTTCATGAGCCACTTGAAGTTGCGCCCCAGATAGCCGTAGATGATGAATATGTCGAAGGCGCCCTGATGGTTGGCTACGAAAACATAGCTCTGTCCGTCTCTCAGATGCTCGCGCCCCTCCACCCGCATGGGCAGCAGCAGCGAGCGTATGGTCAGTTTCGACCACAGCCTGCCTGGATGATAGCCGAAGAAGTTTACTGCTCCAAGTGCGCATCCAAGCGCCGTAACCGTTGCCGTCAGCATGGTCGACAGCAGAAACAGCGGCAGGCATATCAGCAACTGGTATGTTCGGTATAAGTATTTCATATAGGTTCTCCTTTTATTTCTTTCTCAACGTGATGACAACTATCTCTCCCGGCATTCCGAAGCGCATCGGCACGAGCCCTCCAACGCCCGACGTAACATAGAGGGCACGGTCGCCTTCCCAATACAGACCGGCATCTTCTGCGTATGTGAAGCGTGTCAGCCGCAGCCCAAAGAGGTTTACCTGTCCGCCATGCGTATGTCCGCTGAGCGTCAGCTGAGCCTTCGTTTCAGGCATGATGAGGTCGCGCCATGCCGTAGGCGTATGCTCCACCATGACGACAAAGGCATTGTCGGCTATGCCGCTAAGGGCTTTCTTCGTGTCGCCGCGCTGCGGAAAGCGCTTGCGTTCGCTGTCGGTCTTAGGCTCCTTGCCGTGATTTTCGAGTCCGGCAATGACTATCGAGTCGCCATTCCGGTTTATTACGCAGCGGTCGTTCATAAGCAGTGTCCAGCCCATCTGCCGCTCTATGCTCTGCAACTCCCTCTCGTTGGCGGCACTTTCCACCTCGCCTGCATCGGAATAGGCTGAGTAGTCGTGGTTGCCAAGCACGCTGTACACTCCGTCGGCAGCTTTCAGCGAACTGAGCAGAAAACGGTGCTCATACAGCTCCTGCGGCTCTACGTTCTGCAAGTCGCCTGCAAAGACAACCGCATCGGCATGCTGCGCGTTTATCGAGTCTACTGCCCATGCCAGAATGTCCTGCCTCTTGCCCGACAGCGTACCTACATGCAGGTCTGAAACGAGCGCTATGCGGTAGCCGTCGAAGGCAGCCGGCAGCGAGTCAAAGGCTATATCCACCTCCTTCACTTTCAGCTTCCTGATGCCTGAGGTACTGCCCACGACAACGACATATATGCAGTATATCGCCAGCAGCAAACCGCACAGGTTGCCCCAGTTGCGGTTGCTCTTGAGCAGACGGCACACCAGCATGCCGAGAAACGAGCACAGGGCATAGGCTGCCTTAGGCGCCACGATGATGCCGAAAAGCAGCAGGTAGAGCTCCACCAGCGACTGGTTGCCCGACACAAAACCGTCTCTCGATACCAGATATACGGCAAACGCCAGCATGGCTGCTGCCGGAAGAAACCACAAAACACCTTTCCACCACGCGTAACTGCGTCTGCGGCGGATGTAGCGCAGGTATATGTATAGGTCTGGAACTATCGTCAGAAAAAGGAAAAATATTATGTATTTTGCTATCATTGTCCTATGTTATTCTACAGTTTTCTTTCATTTTTCAGCCTTTTCCGTTGCCGTCAGAGCCTGAAACGCACCTGCTCGCCACGCACGGACTCGTCGAGCGAGCCGTTGCAGAACAAGTGCTGACCGTTGCAGAAAGTATGCTTCACCTGCCAGCTGAACGTCTCTCCCTCCATCGGACTCCATCCGCAGCGGCACGTCAGGTTGTCTTTCGCCACCGTAAACGGCTCGCGGCTGACTACGGCGAGGTCGGCTTTATAGCCTTTTCTGATATATCCGCGACGGCTGACACTGAACAAATCTGCCTGATTGTGGCACATCAGCCGTACCAGGCGCTCGATGCTGAGAACACCGTTATCGACAAGCTGCATCATCGCCGACAGCGAATATCTGACCATCGGCATGCCCGATGCCGCCGACTTGCATCCACCCTGTTTCTCTGCGAGCAGATGTGGTGCATGATCGGTGCTGACTGTAGTTATCCGACTGTCAGTGAGCGCCTTGCGCAACGCATCGCGGTCGGCTTCCGACTTTATTGCCGGATTACACTTTATGCGCGTGCCGAGACGCTCATAGTCTTTATCTGAAAACCACAGATGTGCTATGACAGCCTCAGCAGTGATGTTATTGTCGCTGCCGTCAAAAAGCGCCAGCTCGCGTGCCGTCGACACATGGGCGACATGAAGGCGTGCGCCTGTCTTGCGGGCAAGGCTCACTGCCAGTTCCGTAGACCGCAGGCAAGCCTCCTCGCTGCGTATTCTCGGATGCCACACGACGGGTGGCTCGCCTCCGCACTCCTGTTCGGCTGCTGCCATGTTGGCGTTTATGAGTGCCGTATCTTCGCAGTGCGACATTATCGGCAACGGCGACTTGCAGAACAGTTGCTCGAGTCTGTCGCGGCTGTCGACAAGCATGTTTCCCGTCGACGACCCCATGAAGAGTTTTATTCCGGGCACAATGGTCGGGTCGATGCTTGTTATATCGTCAATATTATCATTTGTTGCACCTATGAAAAAGGCATAGTTGACACTGCTCGTCAGTGCCGCCCGCCGCAACTTCCAGTCCAGTTCGTCTTGCGAAACAGTCTGCGGCACAGTGTTGGGCATGTCGAAAAACGTCGTCACCCCTCCCCTTGCAGCCTCACGGCTCTCGCTGCCGATGTCAGCCTTGTGGGTGAGTCCTGGCTCACGGAAGTGCACGTGTGAGTCTATTATGCCAGGCAAAACAAAACACCCCGCAACATCTACGCATCTGTCGTAGTGCTCGCGAGGTGTCCTGCTGCTGTCTATGATGTCGGTGATACAGTCGTCTGTGATGACGAGCGATGCCCTTTCTGCAACACCCTCGTTGACTATAATACCGTTTCTTAGCAGTGTTTTCATTCCAGAAACTGTTTCTTTCAGTTATTAGCGTTCATCTGTTTCTTTTTCATTGCGGACATGCCATCTGGTTAGGTGTTGGCGGTGCATCCGTGCCATGTGCCGGCGAAGCCATAGGCATAGGCACTTCCTCGAGCCCGTTCTGTATGTTCTGGACGTGCTTTGCCGTCTCTATATACCATCTGACGTATGGGTCTCTCTTGAAATAGTCTGTTGCCTTGCTCATGATGACTTCCACCCAAGGCGACAGTTCAGGTATGCCTGTGTTGGTGACCATCATGAATACGCCCGGACCGAGCACGTTGTCGAAGTTATCTACGATGAAGTTGGTAACGAGAGTGTCCAGTTTTTCGTTTATGCTGAAGTACTCGTCTTGCAGCCTGTTGGACACTTCCACCATGTCGTTGCCGTTCATTATGGCTTGGTCGTGGCGGTGTATGAGTTCCATCGACTGTGCCTGCAACTGGTCGTACTTGCGCAGGAAGCCGAAAAGTTTGTCGTTCAGGGGCGTGCCTGTGGCTATCTGTTGCGTCTGAGTAATCTTTATGGTTATGTCGCCGTCTTCGAGTACAAGCGGCAGCATGCTCTCGTCGTCGATGAATATGCTTGCCATCTTGACCGTATCGAGGTTGCCCATGAACGAGAACTGTCCGTGAATGACGTCGCAGGAATCGAGCTTTGCCATGTCGTTATCCTTCAAAATCTTCAGATAGAGCATCTGTCCGTCAAGGTTAGACACGTTAGACGTTCCATGTATATTGTATGACGTTGCACATGAGGCAAGTGTGGCTACAATCAGAAAAGAGATAAATAATCTTCTGTTCATATCAAAATAATTACCTGTAAACTTTCAGAAGACAAAAGTAATCAGTATTATTGACGTGAAAAAACTTTTTTATTCTATTTAAATATTCGGCTGATTATTTAGCATTTTTTCTCTTTCTCAAGCTCCGACGACAGGCGATGTACAGTGTAAATCTCTAATATCGCCGCTATGAGAAGTGTCATTATCCACTTGTTGTAGACGTATTGTATATAGTCGGTGTAGCTGCCGAACAACGGCTTGAGCAACATGTAGTGGCTGTCTATCATAAGTATGCCCGACAAAATGAACAGCACGTCGGCAATAAGCTGTATGCGCCGCAAGCGGATTATCACCACGTTCTGACCGTCGTAACGCTGTTCCAGCTGCATAAGGGCAAAGCACAGTGCGCCGACAAGGAAGACTACCGACATGACTGCACGCTGGAACATGAACACATAGCTGCCGGCTCCTATGACCATGAGTATGCCGCCGACAAGAAAAACAATAGTCTGTATCTTACTTAGCTGCTTCATCTTCTGTCTCGTTTTTATTGTCGTCGCTCAGTACGAATATGTCTTCGTCGTCCGCTTTCATAAAATAGCGCTCGCGAGCCACTTTCTTTATGGCATTGGGATTATTCTTCAGACTGCCCAGACGCGAAGAGTCGCGCTCATACTGAGCATTGTATTTCGATATCTCCGAACGCAGGTCTTTTATCTCGTAGTTGTATTCCCAACGGCGAATAAAGCTGTTCTCGTCTACAAAACCTACTATGGCAATGCCTAATACTATTGTAATAGGATATTTATATCGACTGATAATGCGACCTAAGGTCTTCATTTTCTTTATCTGCATATACTTCTTTCGTTAGTTTGTCCCATCAAAACATTCCATCGTAGCCGAGCCTTCATGCGATATTCCACTGCGCATGAGCACCGACTTCAGCGTGAGCAGCACTATCTTCACATCTACAAGAAAAGACAAGTGGTCAACATACCATACGTCGTACTTAAACTTTTCCGTCCACGAAATAGCATTGCGACCATGACACTGTGCCCATCCGCTAATTCCGGGACGTACCTCGTGGCGTCGCGCCTGTTCCTTGCTGTACAATGGAAGATACTGTACGAGCAGCGGACGCGGACCTATGAGCGACATGTCGCCCTTCAACACGTTGAAGAACTGTGGCAACTCGTCGAGCGATGCAGAGCGTACGAACTTGCCGATAGGTGTTAGCCTCACCTCGTCGGGCAGTAGATTGCCGTCGGCATCGCGCTCGTCGGTCATCGTCTTGAACTTTATTACTCGGAATATCTTGCCGTCCTTGCCAGGTCGTTCCTGCATGAAGAAAGCGCCGGCACCCTTGTTTGCAAAGTGCAGCCATACCGTAACCACCAGCAAGACAGGCGAAAGGCATACTATAGCCAGCAGCGATATGACAAAGTCGAGTAATCGTTTGATAAAATGTCTATACATATATATGTACTGAAACGCGTCAGTTTTAATTCTCTGCAAACTTACAAAATATTTTCGTTTTTCAGCAACGAAAGCGTCGTTTTTGTACTTTTTCGGCGATTTTTTGTGTGGAAAGCATCAGGAAACCTTATTTTTCACGCTGAATTTTCTTGTTGAGCATGCGCAAATCCATTGTTTTTGCAATTATTACGCCTGTAGTTTTCATTTCTCATCTATAATTCTTATCTTTGCAGGAGAAATGATTTCTACTTGGCGTTTACGGCACGAAAAAGTTGCGTTCACGACAAGTGGAATGTCTATTTGATATGATTTGTCAACAAAAGCAATAAAAACATTTACGATATGTCAAACCTTCCGGCACTTATTACCGACCTTGCGCTGATACTTGTTGTGGCAGGTATCGTAACGATAGTTTTCAAACGACTGAAACAGCCTCTGGTGCTGGGATATGTAGTTGCAGGCTTTCTTGTCTCGCCGCACATGCCCTACACACCTTCCGTAGTAGATACGGCAGACATACATGTATGGGCTGACATCGGCGTGATGTTCCTTTTGTTTTCGCTTGGACTCGATTTTTCGTTCAAGAAGATAGTCAAGATGGGTGCCTCGCCTATCATTGCCGTTTGCACTATCATCTTTTCGATGATGCTGTTGGGCGTCATTGTCGGCAAACTGTTTGGCTGGGGACGCATGGACTGCATATTCTTGGGCGGCATGCTCGCCATGTCTTCGACGACAATCATCTACAAAGCCTTCGACGACATGGGCTTGCGGCAGCAGCAGTTTGCAGGACTGGTGATGAGCGTGCTTATACTTGAAGACATACTTGCCATTGTTATGATGGTCATGCTGTCGGCAATAGCCAGCGGCAGTGGTGCCGACGGAGGTCAGATGCTTACCAGCGTGTTAAAGATTATATTCTTCCTCGTGCTGTGGTTTGTTGTCGGTATCTTTGCCATTCCTCAGTTTCTGCGTTCAAACCGCAAGCTCATCAACAACGAGGTTCTGCTCATCGTGGCGCTCGGACTGTGCTGCGCTATGGCTGTATTCTCTTCTAAGGTTGGCTTCAGCAGTGCCTTTGGCGCGTTCGTCATGGGCTCCATTCTTGCTGAAACGATAGAGGCGGAAAAGATTATAAGGCTTGTCGAGCCCGTAAAAAACCTGTTTGGAGCAGTATTTTTCGTGTCTGTGGGCATGCTTGTCGACCCAAACATACTCATCAACTATGCCTTACCTATAATAGCACTGGTGCTGACCATTCTTCTGGGACAAGCCGTCATAGGTACGTTTGGCTTCATTCTCAGCGGTCAGTCGCTGAAGTCAGCCATGCGCTGCGGTTTCTCTATGGCTCAGATTGGCGAGTTCTCGTTCATCATTGCCTCGCTCGGCTTGTCGCTCGGAGTCATCGGCAACTTCCTCTACCCTGTTGTCGTGGCTGTATCAGTCATAACAACGTTTCTCACACCATATATGATTCGCTTTGCCACTCCATGCTACAACTATCTGGAGAAGCGCATGCCCAACGAGTGGATACAGCGACTTAACCACATCAGCATAGGCCACCCGTCGACCGTTTCGCACAACAGCAACTGGCATGCACTACTCATCCAGATGCTGCGCAACACCGTTATCTACGGCATTCTGTCGGCTGCGGCGACGGCTCTGATGCTCACTTTCTTCGAGCCTTTTATCAGTAGTCTGCTTGGCAAGGGCATGAAACTGTGGGCAAACATCATCTGCGGCGTGCTGACGATACTGCTAATAGCACCTTTCCTGCGGGCTATGGTTATGAAAAAGAATCGCAGCGAGGAATGGAAAGCATTGTGGAACGAAAGCTGGTACAACCGCGTGCTACTGCTGTTTACTGTCATCGTGCGCGTTGTCATTGCCCTGTCGTTTGTCTTTACCATAATAAACCACTTCTTCCACTTCTCTCAGGCGCTGCTGACGTGTATCGGTCTGGCGCTCATAGCGGTAATCATACTGTCGCGAAGGACTAAGAACCGAAGCATCAGACTGGAGCGCATGTTCATACAAAACCTGCGTTCACGCGACATAAAGGCACAGGTGCTCGGCAAGAAACGTCCTCTCTACGTGGGTCATCTGCTCGACCGCAACGTGCACCTTACTGAGGTTGACGTGCCTGAGAACTCAAAATGGATTGGCAAGTCGCTGAAAGACTTGCAGATAGGCAACCGCTTCGGCGTTCACGTCAGCAGCATCCTGCGTGCCGGAAGGCGATACAACATTCCCGGAGGCGACGACGTGATATTCCCGAACGACAAGATACAGGTCATCGGCAGCGACGAACAGCTGAAGCAGTTTAACGATACGATTAACAAAGAGTTGCTTGACGAGGATCCCGACATAGAGAAACGCGAGATGAGACTCCGCCAGCTCATCATCGAGAGCGGCAGTCCGTTCATCGGCAAGACGCTCAGCGAGAGCGGCATACGCTACAAATACAACTGCATGGTGGTTGGTTTGGAAGAAGGAAAGGAAAATCTTTCCAACGTGATGCCCGACTATCGTTTCGATGAGGGCGACATTATATGGATTGTTGGCGAGTCTGACGATATTGCGCGACTGCTCGGATAAGTGCGGAAAAGCGCTTATACGGCAGTGCAAGCCTATTTCAGCGAGTTGACAAACTGCTCTATCACCTGTGGGAAATGCTGCATTTCCAGCACATGTTCCTTGTCGGCGATGTCGTCTGGCGTATCGTCTGGCGAGACAGGACACTTGAACTGTGCTATTATTTCGCCTCCGTCGCACACGTTGGTAACATGGTGTACGGTCATGCCCGTTTCCGTTTCGCCTGCAGCCTTGACTGCTTCGTGAACGTGGTGCCCGTACATTCCGCGTCCGCCGAATTTCGGCAGGAGAGCCGGATGCAGGTTGATGATGCGTCCCTTGTATGCCTCGATGAGATAGTCGGGCGCCATGAGCAGAAATCCGGCAAGCACTATGACGTCGATGTCATATTCCTTCAGCACAGAAAGGACATGCTGCTCGTCGGCAAACTGTTTCTTCGTTATGACTGTGGCTGGCACGTTCAGCCTTCTGGCACGTTCCAGAGCGCCTGCATCGGCACGGTTGCTCACGACAAGCGGTGTGGCTACTGTCGCCGAGCCTTGAAAATAACGGATAATGTTTTCGCAGTTGGTACCGCTTCCGGAAACAAATATTGCTATGTTTGTCATTTCCTTTGTTGTGTTAAGAATATATCTTGCTTTAATAGTCGTCGTCAAAATCATCGTCATCGAAGCCGAACATAGCCGGTTCTATGAACGCATCCATTGCCCTGCGCTCCTTTTTCGTTGGTCTGCCGGTGCCTCTTGCCCTGTCTACGAAACCGCTTATGCGGCTCATTTCCAGCAGTTCGTATTGCTTCGGGTCGGTAACGTTCTCGTAAATCTCGGGCAACAGCTTTGCGCCTACGCGCTGTTCTATGCACTTGAGCACCTTGAAGGAGTATGTTACGGGCGGTTTCTTGACGCTCACCACTTCTCCTTCCTTCAGTGGTCTTGATGGTTTCACGCATACGCCGTTTATCGTTACTCGTCCGTTTTTGCATGCGTCGGCGGCTATCGAGCGTGTCTTGTATATACGTGCAGCCCAGAGCCACTTGTCAATTCGTGCTTCCATCTCCGCGTCCTTTCTTGTTGTAGGCGTTCATCGTTATGTCTACGCCTGCGAGAACAAAACTCTTTATTATTTCTACGGCGTTGTCGAATACTGGTTGCAGTGCTGTTTTCTGCTCGTCGGTAAACTGTCCGAGCACCCAGTCTATCTGTCCTCCCTGCGGATAGTCGTTGCCTATGCCTACGCGCAGGCGTGCATAGTCCTGTCCTATCAGCTGCTGTATGTGTCCGAGCCCGTTGTGTCCGCCGTTGCTGCCCTTGCCTTTCAGTCTGAACTGTCCTACGGGCAGTGCCACTTCGTCGGATATGACGAGCAGGTGCTTCTGGTCGATGTTTTCCTTGTTGAGCCAGTAGCGCACGGCATTGCCGCTCAGGTTCATGAAGGTGGTGGGTTTCAGCAGGAAAATCTTTCTTCCGCGCACGGATGTTTCTGCGACATAGCCGTATCGCTTGTCTTCAAAAACAGTGTTGGACACTTTTGCGAAAGCGTCCAACACCATATATCCTGCATTGTGGCGAGTGCTTTCATACTCTGCACCCGGATTTCCCAATCCCACAATTAAATATTTCTCCATCTGCTATTGTTATTCGGCAGCTTCTTCTGATTGTGCATTTGCGCTGTCGGCAGCCGAACGTGCGGCACGTGTCATCTTGACGGTGCATACTACAACGTCCTTGCTTGTAGCCAGCTCGAGTCCCTCGAAGCTCAGTTCGCCAACCTTGATGCTCTTGCCGAGACCGAGATTTGTAACGTCGATGTCGAGAGTCTCAGGTATGTTCTTGTATGGAGCCGTAACGTTGATCTTGCGTATCTGGAGAGCCAGGCGTCCACCGTCGCGTACACCCTGTGCCAGTCCGTTGAGTTTCACTGGTATGCCGATTGTGATTGGCTTCTCTTCTGTTGTCTCGTAGAAGTCAACGTGCATCAGTGCGTCGGTTACAGGATGGAACTGCAACTCTTTCATTATGGCGATGTGGTTCTTGCCTTCGATGTTGATGTTGCATACGTAAACGTGAGGTGTGTAGACTACCTTGCGGAGTTCTGTCATAGGTATAGCGAATGCTATTGCCTCAGGGAGTCCGTTTTCGCCTTTCTTCTCGCCGTAGATGTTACATGGGATGAGTCCCTCTTTGCGCATCATCTTTGATGCTTTCTTCCCGAAGTCAGTGCGCAACTGACCGTTGAGCTGAAATTCTTTCATTTTGTGTTACTCTAAATTAAGTTGTTAAAATTGTTCTTTTGCTTAATTCGCCATCACACCTGAGTGCTTTTCTCCTTGCACATATTTATATGTATGTTTCGGAGATTTTCTCGAAAAAGCGCTGCAAAGGTAATAGTTTTTTATGACATGAGCAATGTTTCGTGCAAAAATTATGTTTTTTCGGCAATATTTATGCTTATATATGGTGTTCTGCCTGGCAAAATCTGCATTGTCGGCATGTGTCGTGAGCGGTGCGGATGTATAATCAATTTTCGCCCGTTTAGTGTCGCGAGAATGCCAGCGAAAGTCGTTTCAGAAATCTGAGGGGCAAAATATGCCCAAAATCAGCATACTTCCGTAATCGTCTGACTGTCAACTTATTATCGCGAAATATAGCGTTTGTGCGCACGAATTGTATATGTTAAAATTGTCAAAGAGCATGTTTGACAATGTCAAACACACTGTTTGAGGAGGTCAGACACTATGTTTGAGGGGGTCAGACGAAGTGTCTGGCAGGGCAAAACAGACGAAACAGGCGCGTCAAACATACTCTTTGACATTTTTAACAGTTATCGCCGACTCAGTTTTTTACATATTTTTGCACTTTCAGAGCCTGTCCCGCATCTATTTTGCAAGTTTTTCCCTGTCAAAAATTTTCATACTTTTTCGGCTCAAAAGAAATTCTTGGCAAGTTTGGCACGGTTTTTGCAGGGAGTCTTTCGACGGCACTTTTCCGCGCCGCGAAAAGCATGCGCCGACAGCAGCCGGCAGGACTCACCGTTGCACGAAAACCACCGCATTCAGACACCTTATACATCAATTTTTCGCAAGCAAAACTTAATTTAGCCGCATTTTCTTGCACATTTACCGAAAAATACCTACATTTGCACCGTATATAACAATATTTTCAAGAGAGAAAAACTATGATAAATAGAGATTTAATCAGGATTAAGATTGTACAGTTAGTATATGCCTATTATCAGAACGGCAACCGGAACATTGAAAACGCAGAGAAAGAATTGCTTTTCAGTCTTTCAAAATCATACGACCTATATAACTTTCTCTTAGCCCTCATTGTTGCCACGATGCGCGAGATGCGCCACAGAAACGACATTGCCACCAACAGGGCAAAGCGCGAGGGCAACCCGCTGCCTGCAACAAAGTTCGTAAACAACCGTTTCGCCATACAGCTCGAAAACAACGAGATGCTCAACAACTTCTGCTCCATGCAGAAAGTGGTATGGGAAAACGACATAGAATTCATCAAGGGGCTATGCAACTCCATCGAGCAAAGCAAGATATACGAGGAATACATGACGTCGGACGAAGACAACTATGAGGAAGACCGCGAGATATGGCGACGCATCTACCGCACGCTGATACAGGACAACGAGTCGCTCGACTCCATACTCGAGGAGAAAAGCCTCTACTGGAACGACGACAAGGAAATAGTAGACACATTCGTGCTGAAAACCATCAAGCGCTTCGACCCTGCCAACGGCGACAAGCAGGAGCTGCTGCCCGAATACAAGGACGACGACGACCGAGACTTCGCAATATCACTCTTCCGCTCGACAATACTCAACGCCGAACAGTACAACAGATACATGAGCGAGGCATCATACAACTGGGACCTCACACGAATGCCATACATGGACGTGGTGATAATGCAGATAGCAATAGCGGAAATGATAAACTTCCAGAACATACCGATATCGGTTACCATCAACGAGTACGTCAACATAGCCAAACTATACTCCACACGCAAGAGCGGAGGATACATCAACGGAATACTCGACTCCATAGCACGACACCTCACAGCAAACCGCATCGTCCTCAAGACTATGGACGTCAAGCAGAAAGAAAACGAAGAAAGAACAGAACAAAAACAATAATAAAAAAACAATAACACAACAAAACAATGAACACAACATTATTACTTCAGGGAGCAGCGCCACAGGGCGGAAACCTTACTTTCATCATAATGATGGTAGCAATATTCGCCATCATGTGGCTGTTTATGATTCGTCCGCAGCAGAAAAAGCAAAAGGAAATACGCAAGTTCCAGAACTCACTGACCGAAGGCACAAGCGTAGTGCTCGGAGGAGGCATCTACGGAACAGTGAAGCGCGTCGACCTGACCACAGGAAAGATTGAAGTGGAAATAGCACGCGGCGTTGTCATCAACGTAGACAAATCGTATGTCTTTGCCGACATCAACGCAACACAGATGAACACACAGGCAAAGTAAAGACACGGAAATGTCGCAGAACAAGTTGACAAAACAGACTTTCAGGGATATCTTGCTCAAGATAATGAGCAGGAAATCCTTGATTTTTTTGTTTTTTCTTGTACTCAGCAGCTTCTTCTGGCTGATGATGACACTCAACGAAATAACCGAACGCGAAGTATCGGTACCCGTCGTACTGACAAACATTCCGAAAAACGTAGTGCTGACAAGCGACTCCACAGACACGGTGCGCATAACTGTCAGAGACAAGGGATACATTCTTGCAACCTACCTCTACGGAAACAAGATACGACGCATCAGCATCAACTTCCAGAACTACGCACGCGAGGAAGGACACGGCTCGGTGCCCAATGCCGACCTGCAACGACTGGTATTCCAACAGCTGTACAACTCGTCGCGCATATCTGCCATAAAGCCCGAGAAACTCGACTTCTACTTCAGCTACGGCGACTCAAAGAAAGTGCCGGTACGCTTTCAGGGAAAAGTCGCTGCGGGCGAAAACTACTTCATTACCGACACACGCATAATGCCGGACAGCGTTACCATATACGCACTGAAAGAGCTGCTCGACAAGATAGAATACGTCAGAATAGAGCCACTCAACCTGCAAAACGTCATCGACACAGTCAGGACAACAGTAAGGATAGAAAGGCTGACAGGCGTAAAAGCCGTGCCTGCCGAAGTACAGATAGAACTCTATCCCGACGTACTGACCGAAAAAACAATAGAAGTGCCTATCACATGCATCAACATGCCGGAGGGAAAGGCACTGAGAACATTCCCGTCGAAAGCAAGCGTACACTTCGTCGTGGGAGCATCGCTATACCGCTCAATCACGCCAGAGGCTTTCTCAGTGGTCGTAGACTACAAGGAACTGATGGAACATCCCGACGAAAAGTGCACACTGCACCTGCAGGCAATGCCAAACGGAGTATCAAAGGCTCAGCTGGAGTTCGACCAGGTGGACTATCTCATAGAGCAAATATGACACCAAACTGAGTCGGTACACATGACGGCAACAGGCAACGGTGCCGCCAAAAGCAAGGATAAAGCATGAAAAAGAAGAAACACATTGCCATAACAGGCGGCATTGGCAGCGGGAAATCATACGTCGCACAACGACTGAAAGCACACGGCATCGATGTCTACGACTGCGACGATGCAGCAAAGCGCATAATGGCAACATCTGCCGACGTAAAAAGGAAAATGAAAAGGCTCGTCGGCAACAACGCATACATAGACGGAATACTGAACAAACCCGTCGTGGCACAGTTTCTGCTCATGTCCGACAGCAACCGAGAGGCTATAAACAACATCGTGCATCCTGCCGTTGCCGACGACTACATGAAGTCTGGCAAGCACTGGATAGAGAGCGCCATACTCTTCGACAGCGGCTTCGACAAGAAACTTCCGATAGACAAGATTATCTGCGTAACGGCACCGACCGACGTAAGGATAAGAAGAATAGTGTCGCGCGACGGCATAAGCAGCGACAAGGCTAAGGAGTGGATAGACAAACAGCAAGAACAAGACACCGTGAGAAGCATGTCTGACTACGAAATAGTCAACGACGGACAAGCCGACATAGACACACAGATAGACAATATTCTGAATGAACTAAATAATAACAATAAGTAACAATTAAGAACTATGCAACAGACAATTCTTTCAATTTCAGGTAAACCTGGTTTATACAAACTCGTATCAAGAGGCAACCGCAACCTTATCGTTGAAGCAATAGACGAAACACACAAGCGCATGCCTGCCTTTGCAACCGACCGCGTAACAAGTCTTGCCGACATCGCAATATACACCGAAAGCGAAGACGTGCCACTCATGAACGTGCTGGCAGCACTGCGCGACAAGGAAAACGGCAAGGAATGCTCTATCAACTACAAGAAAGTCGGCAGCGACGAACTGCGTCAGTATTTCGCAACCATACTGCCCGACTTCGACAACGACCGCGTACGCGATGCAGACATAAAGAAACTGCTGTCGTGGTACAACATACTCGTGAAGAACGGAATCACCGACTTTGAGGAGGAAATGAAGCCTACAGAAGGCGACAACATCGACGACCGCAAGGAACAAGAATAAAACTTCAACAGCTGTCAGCAGGGCATTTATAATCTTTCTATAAATGCCCTGCTGCCTTTTTATGCCGTCCGAACATTACAGACATACCTGCTTTCTTTCAGCACAACAGGCGCGGAAACGAGCAAATAAAGTGCATCGCACGTTGATATACAGCAAACCGCAGTCATATATGAAGCAAACTGCAATCATATATACAGCAAACCGCAGTCATATATAATATGTTCACGCGCGTACTTTATTAATAATACTACAGTAAAAGCATAAGGTAAAGAAATTCAATCACGTCATTTTGTCGCTAAAATATGACAAGTTGGCATATTATTCAGATTGGTACAGTTATTGTAGCATATATAAGTGAGAGCCTGACGATAAAGGCTTAAAAAACAAAATACAATAACAACTAATAAAGAATAGGAGATTAAGACTATGATGTATCCATCAACTTACAGAAAAAATTGGCTACCTGAAGTATTCAACGACTTTTTCAACACTGACTATATGCCACGCATCAACGCGACAGCACCAGCCATCAACGTCATGGAACACGAGAATGGCTACCGCGTAGAACTTGCTGCTCCAGGCATGAAGAAGGAAGACTTTGACGTAAACATCGACCATGAGGGCAACCTTACCATAAAGATGGAATGCAAGCGAGAGGCTAAGGAGGAGGACAAGAAGTCGCGCTATCTGCGCCGCGAGTTTGCCTACTCAAAATATTCGCAGACTCTGATACTGCCGGAAGACGTCGACAAGGACAAGATTAGTGCTCGCGTAGAAGACGGTGTACTGATCATCGAACTGCCGAAAGTAGTGAAAGAAGAAGTGAAAGAGGCACGTCAAATTACAGTAGGATAAAATAATAAAATACTTTTTACGCTTACTTTAAGAAAAAAACTTTACCTTTGCATCCGTGTTTCAGTAAGAGACAGAATCAAGGGTAAAGTTTTTATTATTATGATATTCGACATTATACTAATTATTGTAGGCATCGTAGCAGTGCTTTATGGTGCCGACCGCATGACCGAAGGTGCCGTTGCACTGGCAAAGCGCATACATATTCCAGAGATAGTGATAGGTCTGACCATCGTCGCCATAGGCACGTCGGCGCCAGAACTGTTTGTCAGTACCGTGTCGGCACTGAACGGCACGCCCGACCTGGCTGTCGGCAACGTTGTCGGAAGCAACACTTTCAACACTCTTCTCATAGCCGGCGCAGCGGCGGCTGTGGCACCTATCGACATCAGCAGAATTACTGTAAAGCGCGACCTGCCGCTTGCGGCTCTCTCCTCGCTGCTGCTGATAGTGCTGTGTCTTGACTCTGACATATCGAGGACAGACGCTCTGATGCTTTTTGCAGGGTTTATTATCTTCATGGTAATTACCGTCATGCCTGCAATAAAAGACCATAAAGGCAGTGAACAGCCAACGGCAGAAGCGGCAAAGACAGACAGCGAAACCGCAAAAGCACCATATTCCGTTATGAAGGCGGTAGGACTCATCATTTTAGGGCTGGCACTGCTTGTTGCCGGAAGCAACATTTTCGTCGACAACGCATCGCAACTGGCTGTTGCACTCGGTGTCAGCCAGGCCGTAGTAGGTCTGACAATAGTTGCCGGAGGAACGTCTCTGCCCGAACTGGCTACGAGCGTCGTGGCTGCCCGCAAGGGTCAAAGCGCAATAGCAATAGGCAACGTCTTGGGGTCAAACATATTCAATATATTGATGATTCTCGGTATTACCGGCATCATACAGCCTATGAAGATAGAGGGAATTACAATCATTGACCTTGCAACAATGCTCATAAGCATCATACTGCTATGGCTTTTCTCGTTCACAAAACTGAAGGTGCAGCGTTGGGAAGGCATCGTTCTGCTTATGATTTTCGCAGCCTACATGGCATGGCTGTTGCACTGATTGCCAGTGAAGGAGCACTTTAGATAGACAAAGCATATATAACTGAAGCCTGCATCGACGGTCGATGCAGGCTTCAGTTATATGATATGTGCTGCTGTTACTTCAGCAGTTCATCGAGTTTTTGCAACAAGCCTGAGCCGCGAAGGTCAGATGCGACGATACGACCCTCACCGTCTAACAGTACATTTGACGGTATAGACATCACTCCGTAGAGTGCGGCTGCATCGCTCTGCCAGTACTTCAGGTCAGACAACTGCGGCCACGTCATGCCCAGTTTCTCTACCGACGACTTCCACGCAGCAGCATCCTTGTCGAGCGAAATGCCTATTATCTCGTATCCCTTGTCCTTAAAAAGCCTGTAGCTTTCCACTACTGTAGGCATCTCTTTGCGGCACGGACCGCACCAACTTGCCCAGAAATCGATGAGCACATACTTGCCCTTGCCGCACCACTCGCTGAGTTTGCGCTTGTTGCCATCCATATCCGGCAGTTCGATGTCGCTGTACATTAATCCCGGACGTTTCTTTTCGAGTCCGGCATATACACGCTTCACTGTTGTCATGGCGGGATGGTTGTAGTATGGAGTGGTAGGTTTCATGAAAGGAGTAAGTTCGTCGTAAGTCAGTTCATACATCATTTCCGGCAGGAACACGACAGGTATCATCGTTTCTGTAGCCTCCTGCAGCAATTCCAACTTAGCCTCTTTCACTTCCTCTACCATTGCCTCTGCCTGTCGTTGCTTATCCTCATCGCTCACATTGCCATTGTATTCTGCCAGTTTCATCAGTTCGTCGGCGAGTTCTTTGTCCATCCCCGTGAACACAAAGTTGGTTGCACCAATCTCTTCATTCTGTTCCGAGCCTGTAAGCTCCTGAGTCTCAAGATTGACTTTCACTGCCGTGCCGTCGGCAATGAACGGTATGTAGAAATCCTCTGTGCCTACTCCGAGAATGGCATCGTCGGAAACTTCGCTTTCGAAGCTGAACTTTCCGTCCTTGACGGTTGCCTCTCCGAGTTCCTGCGGACGACCGCCGAGAATGTAGATTTTCACTTTCTTTACCTCTGCCGGTGCCGTTCCACTGACAGAAACCTTAACTTTTGCCTGTGCAACGACTGCCATGAGCAACATCATTGCAATAAAATAAAATCGTCTGGTCATTGTTTTTTATAATTTAGTTATTCTTGTTTCTTTTCTTGCTTGCCCTTTTTGCTTCCGCGCGATGCCGTATGTCGTCTTGCAACTGCTTGACAAGCGCCATCTTAGTTACTATTTCTTCCGACACGGCAGGTATGTTGTGAGCCACGATATAGTCGTTCAGCTGCTCGCTCGTCATCATCGGTTGTCCCGACTTCCTCATGTCCTTGCATTCCCTCACGCTTGCCTTGTATTCTTCTTTGGTAAGATATTCCGCCTTGCCTACATAGAATTCCCTGAAATCATCCATAAGCAATGCATCGCCAAACAAATTAGTCATCACCGCCATTCGCGAGTTCAGCGCCATCAGGTCTGTCTGCGAGACATAGTTGTTGTCTGTCTTTCGATATACGGCATTTGCCGTTTGCTCCTTGATACGGTAGTTGATGAACAGCACTTTCATGTTTTTCTCATCGTCGGGCGATACGAAATCGAGTGCGAAATGTATTATACTGTCGTTTGCGTCGTCAGCTATCAAGCCCACGTCAGCACCCTTTCTGCTTATGACTGTCTTGCCTTCATCCGTTTCGTGCAGGGAGTACACATCATATTTCCGCATCCATTCTATATACGAAATGTTAGTCAGCAGTCCTGCAAAAGGTCCGATGCTTTGCATATTCTTTACTTTCATCTCTCCCGTCTTCAGGTTTCGTGCAAACAAGACTTGTTTCTCAGCCTTCTTGTCTGGACCTAAAAACAGATATATACGAATCATTCCGTCGTAGAAAGACTCATCCGGTCCGATGTCATACTTGTCTTTTGTCAGCCTGTTCATCTCGTAGTTACGGGCATATCCCGTAAGGCAGATGCAGTGGCTCTTGGGTTTCTGATATACCACTTCTCCGAGCTGATATTCCGACGGCTCAAGAAAGACGTCGCCGGAAAGGTCTTTCACGTCGACTTTCCTTGCCACATAGGCTACATGGGTTATGCGTACGGACTCGGCACTGCCAACGTCCGGCATCTCGCCTGTCAGCGACGTGTTGCCGAGAAAGTTGCCGTCCTGACTGAATACGGAAGCATAGGGAACCGGCTGTCTGTCGGTTTTGTCTCTGACGATGGTTTGGGCAACGGCAGAAATAGTGGCTATAGCGAAAAAAGCGAATAAGATTATTCTTCTCATAGCTTTATTTGATGGGGTTCTTTTAAACTGTTTGTCTGTGAGATACATTGTCGTTACCACACATATATTTTCTGTTTTGCAAAGTTAGTGAATATTTTTTGATTTCTCCTGTATATTGCAGAAAAACAACAAAAATAACCTTTTCCTTTTTGCAGTTTGCTTATTTTATAGTATCTTTGCAGCCGTTTTAGCGACAAAGAGTGCTTGGTAACCTCTTAAAAAACAAGAAAAATGAATAAACAAAGAAACACTTTAAGTGTGCTGTTTATGCTTTTCAGCATACTTTTCTGCGTTTGCCTGATAGCGGCAAACCTGTTCGCAACAAAGCAAATAGCGCTTGGAAGCATCAGTCTCACGGGAGGCTTGCTGATTTTCCCTGTATCCTACATTGTCAACGACTGCGTTTGCGAAGTCTGGGGCTATCGCAAGGCACGTCTGCTGATATGGACCGGCTTTGCCATGAACTTCTTTTTTGTCATCATGGGAGCCCTGTGCGACATCATTCCGCCAGCGCCCTACTATGAGAATGCTGCCGGTTTTCACGGTGTTTTCGGCTTGGCACCGCGCGTTGCCTTAGCCTCTTTCTGCGCATTCCTCGTAGGTTCGTTTCTCAATGCCTATGTCATGAGCCGCATGAAGATAGCCTCTAAGGGCAGAAACTTCTCAGCGCGTGCCGTCGTAAGCACTATCGTGGGCGAATGTGCCGACTCCGTAATATTTTTCCCGCTGGCACTTGGCGGCGTCATTCCTACTGAGGCTCTGCCCGAGCTCATGTTCTGGCAGGTTGTGCTGAAGACGGCTTACGAGATAGTCGTATTGCCGCTGACTATCAGAGTGGTGGCTTTCCTGAAGCGACACGAGCAGTCTGACGTCTACGACGAGGGCGTAAACTACTCGGTTTGGAAGATTTTTAATATATAAATATGTAAATACTGACATATAGCAATGGTAATGAAAAGAGAAGATGAAGGTCTGAAAGAACTCGGCAAGAAGTCGGAATACGAGTTCAGCTATGCGCCTGACGTGCTGGAAACATTCGAGAACAGACACCGCGACAACGACTACTGGGTGCGCTTCAACTGCCCTGAGTTCACATCACTGTGCCCTATCACGGGCCAGCCGGACTTTGCAGAAATACGCATAAGCTACATTCCCGACGAGAGAATGGTGGAGAGCAAGAGCCTGAAACTGTATCTTTTCAGTTTCCGCAATCACGGCGACTTCCACGAAGACTGCGTAAACACGATAATGAAAGACCTCATAAAGCTGATGAATCCGAAGTATATCGAGGTTACGGGACTGTTTACTCCCCGTGGCGGAATCAGCATCCATCCGTATGCCAACTACGGCAGGAAAGGCACAAAGTTTGAAAAACTGGCTGAGCAAAGGCTGTTCAGCAGAGAATAGCGCATATACCTTACTGCTGTCTGCCAAGCCCCGAATGGGCAAGAGGCTCAACAGAGACGCTGACCTTAACCCTGACGACTCAGAAGCACAGCAGTCGTTAAGGTTAAGGTTATTGTTTATGACCTCCCTACAAAAACCGTGCCAAACTGTGCAGGATTTTTCTTCGAGCCGAAAAAGTATGAAAAGTTTTGACAGGGAAAAACTTGCAAAATAGATGCGGGACAGCCTCCGAAAGTGCAAAAATATGTGAAAAACTGGGTCGGCGATAACTGTTAAAAATGTCAAAGAGTATGTTTGACGCGCCTGTTTCGTCTGTTTTGCCCTGCCAGACACTGTGCCCGACACCCTCAAACACTATGTCTGACCTCCTCAAACAGTGTGTTTGACATTGTCAAACATGCTCTTTGACAATTTTAACATATACATTTCGTGCGCATAATCGCTATATTTCGCGACAATAAGTTGACTGTCAGATGATTACGGAAGTATGCTGATTTTGGGCATATTTTGCCCCTCTGATTTCCGAAACGACTTTCGCGGGCATTCTCGCGACAGTAAACAGGCAAAAATTGATTATGCTTTAAGATGCAGGAATATGGATGATGAGAAAAAGCAAACTACTTTTTCTCACCGTCCGCTTGTCTGTGGTATCCTTTCATTTCTCCGCTGCTGAACTGCAGGACGAGCGTGTCGCGACTCATCTTCATTATGTCCACCGTGTCGTTGATAATCTTGTTAATCTGAAACTTCTTGTCGTTTCCAAGACTGACGACACCTTCTGTCAATATCAGTTTTCCGTTATAAATGTGCCATTCTATATAGTTCTTTACAGGAGGATATTCCACAGGGCTCTCCGTTTCCAGCGAACTGCGCTGCCACTGTCGTCCGATGACCTGGCAAGTGTAGTCCTGTTTCAGCTTGAAGCCGTGCATGCGCGGCACCATCTGGGCAGCCACGATAGAGTCTATCTCGCTCTTCTCAGCATCGGTCAGCGTGCGATCCTTGTCGTAGCGCGTTGACGATTCGCGCAGCGTCGGCATCACCTCGTAGACCCAAGAGCCCTTCAGCTGTTCGATGTCTACCACAAATGCTATCTTGTTCTTATTCTTTGAGTCGAGCATCACGGCTATTCTGTCGCCTATCTCGGGATGTCCGTGCACTCGGTTTTCATTGCGTGCCTCGATGATGTCATACACTATCGGGTCGGAACAGTTGTCTGGAAGCAGCACAAGCACAGAGTCGGTGCATCCGTCGCACGCCAGACCGTAGACCGTAGAGTCGTTTTGCGCCACATAACCGAGCGATTCTTCAGGCAAATCCTCAACCACCGGCTTGTCGACCTTTTTCGTACAAGCAACAAAAACAAGAAGCACAAAAAAGGCAAAATATCTCAGCTTTGCATTCATTATTTCAGTCCCAATTATTGTTCAATATTATTCTGTTATATAGGTGCAAAGGTAAATAAAAAATATTAAATAACGACCTTTATCAAAAAAAATAGACAAATTGCGTTCATTTTTGAATTATTTTCTATAACTTTGCGACACATTTAATGAAAAGCATAATAAAAAGTAACTTAAAATTATAATATCTAAATGAAAAAAAGAATTCAGTTCAGTCTGGTCTATCGCGACATGTGGCAGTCTTCTGGTAAGTTTCAGCCACGCAAGGACCAATTAGAGCGCATCGCGCCAGTTATCATCGAAATGGGTTGTTTCGACCGTGTAGAAACCAATGGTGGAGCCTTCGAGCAAGTAAACCTTCTTGCCGGCGAGAATCCTAACGATGCCGTGCGTGCTTTCTGTAAGCCTTTCAACGAAGTAGGTATCAAGACCCACATGCTCGATCGCGGTCTTAACGCATTGCGCATGTACCCTGTGCCAGACGACGTACGCGAACTGCAGTACAAGGTAAAGCACGCTCAGGGTGTCGACATACCACGTATCTTCTGCGGATTGAACGACACTCGCAACATCATTCCAAGCATCAAGTGGGCAAAGGCAGCCGGAATGACTCCTCAGGCAACGCTCTGTATCACCACATCTCCCGTACACACAGTGGAATACTACAGCAAGATAGCTGACGAAGTGATTGCTGCCGGCGCAGAAGAAATCTGTCTGAAGGACATGGCAGGCATCGGTCAGCCAGCTATGCTCGGCGCACTGACAAAAGACATAAAGACAAAGCATCCCGACATCATCATCCAGTATCACGGACACTCAGGACCTGGTCTGTCTATGGCAAGCATACTCGAAGTCTGCAACAACGGTGCCGACGTCATCGACACAGCCATCGAGCCACTGTCATGGGGTAAGGTTCACCCAGACATCATCTCTGTTCAGAGCATGCTGAAGAACGAAGGCTTCGAAGTAAAGGACATCAACATGAACGCCTACATGAAGGCTCGCTCACTCACTCAGGAATTCATCGACGAATGGCTGGGCTACTTCATCAATCCGGGCAACAAGCACATGTCTTCACTTCTTCTGGGCTGCGGACTGCCAGGCGGTATGATGGGCTCTATGATGGCTGACCTTGCAGGCATCCACCACGTCATCAACAACACACTGAAAGCCAAAGGCGAACCGGAACTCAGCACAGACGACATGCTCGTCAAGCTGTTCAACGAAGTGGAATACGTATGGCCACGCGTTGGTTACCCACCACTCGTAACTCCATTCTCACAGTATGTGAAGAACATCGCACTCATGAACCTCCTCACAATGGCACAGGGCAAGGGACGATTCGTAATGATGGACGACTCTATGTGGGGCATGATTCTCGGCAAGTCAGGTCGCGTACCAGGCGAAATAGCACCGGAACTGAAGGAACTGGCAGCAAAGCAGGGACGCGAATTTACCGACGCCGATCCACGCACACTTATACCTAACGCACTCGACGACTTCCGCAAGGAAATGGACGAGAACGGCTGGGACTACGGAAAGGACGACGAAGAACTCTACGAACTCGCCATGCACCCAGAGCAGTATCGCAACTACAAGAGCGGACAGGCTAAGAAAAACTTCCTCGCCGACCTGCAAAAAGCTAAGGATGCCAAGCTCGGCACATCTCTGTCGCCAGAGAAACTCGCAGAGTTCAAGCACGCTAAGGCTGACGCAATCGTTGCTCCGGTCAAGGGACAAATATACTGGGAATTCAACGGCGACGGCGAACAGATGCCTACCGTTGAGCCTTTCATCGGCAAGGAATACAACGAAGGCGACGCATTCTGCTACATCCAGACACCATGGGGCGAGATTATGCCTATACCGGCGGCTCTCGGCGGCAAGCTCGTTGAGATAAACGCTAAGCAGGGCGACAAGATTCAGAAAGGCGACGTCATCGCTTACATCGAAAGAAACAATGCTGAATAATCTTTAAATGATGGATGTCATAAAGATTATTGACAAATACTATAAGGAGAATGTTGCACTGCGCGACATTCTCCTTATTCATAGCAAGGCAGTGACACGGCGAGCCCTGAACATAGCCGACAAGCATCCGGAACTGAAACTCGACCGCACGTTCATCGAAGAGGCTGCCATGCTGCACGACATCGGCATCATCGAATGCAACGCACCTGCCATACAATGTTTTGGAACAATGCCATACATCTGTCATGGGGTGCTCGGCGCAGAAATGCTGCGCAAGGAAGGACTGCCACGGCATGCAAGAGTCTGCGAGCGACATACAGGCGCCGGACTGCCACTGGATGAAATACTGGAACAAAAACTGCCACTGCCACACTGCGACTTGCAGCCTGAAACACTGGAAGAACAGGTCATCTGCTATGCCGACAAGTTTTTCTCGAAGACGCGACTCGACCACGAAAAGACCATCGAGGAAGCCGAAAAGTCGCTCAGGAAGTTTGGCGACAGAGGCGTATTGCGCTTCAGGAAATGGACAGATTTGTTCGAATAGGACACCGACTCAGCGCATCTTTACTCTGACAAAGCATTCTATCTGTTCAGAACAAACTACCGCCAAGAAAGAAAGATGCATATAAGATTGGTAGCAGATGTCAAATACAATCCTTATCTTGCGCACATCTCAGTATCTCAGGAAGCTGGGTCTGCGGAATAACAACCCTGTCCGACTGCTTCATATCTTACTGTAACCAAATGAGCGCGACACCACATTGTGCTCATTTTTATGTTATATAAATCTAAAAACTCAACATTTACACCTATTATTATAAAAAGAATATGTAATTTTGCAGCCTATTATGCGCAGAAGGTTTGCAATATTTGTCATGTTGTTTGTCATCATATTTGTGATGGCAAGCACAGGTATGCCAAACCGCAAGGCATTGCATCAGCATCTCACTGCCGACACGCTTGCGGTCGACACACTTTCTATGGACTCGCTCGAACTGGCTATCTACCGCCACAACAAGCTCATAGACGACTCGCTCAGACAAGACTCCATAAACAAGAAGAAAGCAAACAGCATTGAGGCGCCTGTCGTTTATTCGTCCAACGACTCGCTGGTCTACGACGCAGAAAACAAGATTGCCTATCTATATGGCGGCTCTTCGGTGGACTATCAGGACATGAAACTGAAGAGCGACCGCATAAGCATACGTCTGGACAGCAACCTTGTGCGTGCCACCGGCACTCCAGACTCCACTGCCGACGACGGTGTAATAGGCGCACCTGTATTCAAGATGGGTGCCGACGAGTACAAGAGCGACACCATTGCCTTCAACTTCAAGAGCAAGAAGGGTCTTATCAGAAATGTACACACCGAGCAGCAAGACGGTTTTCTGTACAGTGAACGCTCCAAGCGCAGCGACGACGGCACGCTGTATCTTGAGCATGGACGCTACACGACATGCGATGACCCGGAGCCGGACTTCTATATTGCGCTGTCGAAGGCTAAGGTTCAGCCTGGAAAGCGTGTCATCTTCGGACCAGCCTACCTCGTCGTGGCTGACGTGCCGCTGCCGCTTGCCATTCCGTACGGATTCTTCCCATTCACAAAGAAATATTCTTCGGGCTTCATCATGCCAAGCTATGGCGACGAGAATACGCGAGGATTCTATCTGCGAGACGGTGGTTACTATCTTGCCATCAGCGACATGTGGGATCTGAAACTGCTCGGCGAAATCTATACGAAAGGCTCGTGGGGACTGTCGGCAGCAAGCAACTACACCAAGAGATACCGCTTCTCCGGCAATCTCTACGCCAGTTACCAGAACACAAAGACAGGCGATAAGGGCATGCCCGACTACCAAAAGCAGGAGAGTTTCAAGATACAGTGGAGCCACAGACAGGACTCTAAAGCCAACCCATACAGCCAGTTGTCGGCTAACGTCAACTTTGCCACGTCGAGTTACGAGCGCAACAACCTGACGAGCATGTACAACCCGCAGTCGCTGACACAGTCGACGCGTACATCGTCGGTAAGCTGGAGCACTACGTTTTCAAGCATCGGAATGTCTCTTAGTGCGACGACAAACCTGTCGCAGAACATGCGCGACTCTACCATTTCGCTGACACTGCCCGACGTAAACATATCCATCTCGCGCTTCTACCCGTTCAAGAAGAAGGGAAGGGTTGGCAGCCGATGGTATGAGAAGATTTCCGTCAGCTACGACGGACAGATGACCAACCAGATAAACACTAAGGAAGACCGCCTGCTGCACTCAAATCTCGTGAAGGATTGGCAAAACGGTTTCCGTCATCATATACCTATAAGCGGACAGTTCAACCTGTTCAAATACATCAACATCACTCCTACTTTCGACTTCACCGACCGCATGTACACAAGCAAGATAATGCGTTCGTGGGACAATGAAAGCCAGACGGAAGTGAACGACACAACCTATGGGTTCCACAATGTCTACAACTGGAACTTCAACGTGTCGGCATCTACGAAGGCATACGTATTCTACACACCGAGCCGCAAGCTGTTCGGCGACAAGATACAGACCGTCAGACACGTCATAACGCCTACCGTCAGCTTCACATACGCACCTGATTTCAGCTCGGAGCGCTACGGTTTCTACGACACATACCAGCGCACCGATGCCGACGGAAACGTTACGCTCGTGAAATATTCGCCCTACCGCAACATGATTTACGGTGCGCCAGGCGAGGGAAAGTCGGGAAACATAACGCTCAACTTGCAGAACAACGTTGAGATGAAACTGCGTTCCGACAAGGATTCCACAGGTTTCAGGAAGGTCAGCATCATCGACAATTTCGGTCTGCGCATGGGCTACAACATGGCGGCGAAGGTGCGTCCGTGGAGCGACTTGGGCATGGACATACGTCTGAAGTGGTGGAAGAACTATACATTCAACATCAATGCCGTGTTTGCTACTTACGCATACGAGCTCGACGACAACGGCAAGCCTTATATCGGCACGCATACCGAATGGGGCTACGGGCGTTTCGGACGATTCCTTGGCATGTCGCAGAACATATCCTACACGCTCAATCCCGAAAAGTTGCGCAACCTTTTCTCTGGCAGGAAGAGCGACCTCGACGATGAGGACTATGAAGACGAAGACGGCGACGGCGTTGACGTGAACCGAGAGTCGAACATCGACGACGACCTGGAGCGCGGAAAGCGCGGCGCAAAGAAGAAAATGTCGAAGGCAAAGACCGATGACGACGGCTACATGGCTTTCTCTATGCCGTGGTCGCTGACCTTCGGCTATGGCATAACGATGCGCGAGAACACCGCCGGAAAGTTTAATACGAAACGCATGCGCTATCCATATAAGTTCACACAGACGCTCAACGTCAGCGGAAACATACGCATAAGCGACGGCTGGAACATCAGTTTCTCGTCGGGATACGACTTCGAAAACCACAAGGTGTCGATGACTACAGCCTCGCTGTCGCGCGACTTGCACTGTTTCAACATGTCGTGTCAGGTGGTGCTTGCGCCTTACACAAGCTACAACTTCACGTTCCGTGCCAATGCGGCTACGCTTACCGACGCTCTGAAATACGACAAGCGCAGTGGCTATACGAATGCCATTCAGTGGTATTGACATCAAGTTGGCGGGCTGCACGACCTATTTTGGCTGCGACGGCAAGGGCGTTTCGGCATGCCGACGGCTGTAAGTGAGAGAAACAAACCGATAATCCGACAAAGAGAATATGAGTCAGAATGTTATTTTTGCCAACGACTTGAAGCAGGAACTGAGCGCGGTTTCGGCTGCAAAGGCTTACGACTGCGTGTTTGTGCTGTGCGATGAGAACACGCGCAGGCACTGTCTTCCACTTGTCGGCAACATAGGTTGCATCGCTCAGGCTTTGCCCGTAACCATTACGGCAGGCGACGACAGCAAGAACATCGACAGTGCCTTGCACATCTGGAGGGCGCTGGCGGCAAACGGGGCTACGCGACACTCGCTGCTGATAAACATCGGAGGCGGCATGGTGTGCGACATCGGAGGCTTTGCAGCGGCTACATTCAAGCGCGGCATCGACTTCATAAACCTGCCGACAACGCTGCTTGGCATGGTCGATGCGGCTGCCGGAGGAAAGACGGGCATAAATCTTGACGGACTGAAAAACGAGGTGGGATGTTTCCAGACACCGCAGAAAACCATCATCACCACCGACTTTCTGAAGACTCTGCCACCGCAGGAAATGCTGTCGGGATATGCCGAGATGATAAAGCACTCGCTGCTCGACAACACAAACCACTGGAGCAAGATTCTCAACACCGACAACCTGAACTGCGAAAGCAAGAATCTGACCGAGCTGATACGTCTGTCCATTGACGTGAAAAGCCGATTTGCCGATGCCGACCCGCACGAGAAAGGCATAAGGAAGGCTCTCAATCTGGGACACACCATAGGGCACGCCATCGAGACATGGAGCCACTGCCACGGCAAGCCTATGCCGCACGGCTACTGCGTGGCTTACGGTACGGTGGGCGCACTTTACATAAGTTGCGCGGAAACAGCATTCCCGACCGACAGGATGCGGCAGACGGTGCGCTTCATCAGCGAGGTTTACAGCCGTCCGTCAATAACCTGCAACGACTACGACGAACTGCTGCAACTGATGAGACACGACAAAAAAAACATCGGAAACGACATAATCTTCACGCTGCTTGCCGACATTGGCAAGCCGGAAATCAACCGCCACGTCGGCGAAGAACTGATACGCGAGGCACTGGACTTCATTCGCGAGGGATAAAACTTGCGCGAAAACGTATTTTTAGATTAGGGAAATCACGTTGTTTAGTTCCCCCAAAAAATGTTTTTCAACACGAAAAACCGACTTCCACCATTGCAAAAATCTGGCTCAAATTTGTGCATGAGAAACCGTTTTTACTGTCGCGAGAATGGCGTCGAAAGTCGTCGCGAGTATTTTGCATGCCAAATTCGCGAGTATTTCGTGTGCATTTTTATTTCTCTGACAGTCAGCATGTTAACACGAAACACATGTCTTGTGTGCAAAAAATATGAGTGTTAAAATTGTCAAAGAGGCTCTTTGACATCCTCAAACAGTGTGTTTGACACCCCCAAACATAGTGTTTGAGAATGACAAACACTATGTTTAGCACGCAAAAAACGCAAAATAGACGGGATAAACATGCTCTTTGACAATTTTAACACTTGTGTCTGACAGTCAATTTTACATATATTTGCCGAATGAAAGTTTTGTTAACATCTCTTTGGAGCATTTCAGTCTGTCAAAAAAAAATCACAAATTTTGCCAAAACACCCCTCTTCGCGGAAACTTTTTGGCGACATTCCCTTGTTGCGCAGGAAGAATTTGCTGAACGACGCGATGTCGGCAAAATTCAGTCGCTCGGCGCTGACCGCAAGGAAGTGGACAAGGCTTTTGCAGAACTGAAAAAGGAAGGCGCAATAGTTTCGCCTGTACGCTGCAAGTGGGAGCCGGCTAAATAGTTTTTGACAGAAAACATATAAAAACATTTCGCAAATAAAACTTCTTTTAAAACGAAAGACGGCAGGCAAGGTGACGAAGAGTTCATGAAAAAACATCTGAAGACACCGCAACCTGCCGTCCTTTTTGGCATGCTGGCACCGAAAATCATAACGACAAATTTTGTACAGTGTAAATAAAACCGTATTTTTGCAGACATGATGACAATCGTTATAGGACTTCTCATCCCGCTGCTGGGCACAATGCTCGGCTCCGCTATGGTCTTTTTCATGAAAGACGACATACCCGAACGCACCCAGAAACTGCTGCTTGGCTTTGCTTCGGGCATCATGGTAGCCGCATCAGTATGGTCGCTGCTCATTCCGGCAATGGAGATGGAGTCAGCAAAAGGAGCATGGTCGGTCGTCCCCGCAGCCGTAGGTTTTCTGCTGGGCATAGCCTTTCTGCTGCTCATAGACGAGATGACTCCACACCTTCACTTAGGCACGTCGAGACCAGAAGGACCACGCTCACGAATGACGCGCACTGCCATGCTGGCAATGGCAGTAACAATACACAACCTGCCGGAAGGAATGGCAGTGGGAGTAGTGTTTGCCGGAGCAGAAGAGGGAGTGTCTACAATATCGCTCGCATCAGCCATAGCAATATCGCTGGGCATTGCCATACAGAACATTCCGGAGGGCGCAATCATCTCGATGCCGATGCGCGCCGAAGGCAACAGCAAGTGGCGGTCGTTCATAATAGGCAGCCTCAGCGGAGCAGTAGAACCAATCGGAGGACTCATAGTCGTAATGCTGGCATCGTTTATCATGCCAATATTGCCATATACTCTGGCTTTCGCAGCAGGAGCAATGCTGTATGTCGTAGTGGAAGAACTTATACCCGAAGCCTCAACAGGCGAACATTCTAATCTCAACACAGTCGGCTTTGCCATTGGCTTTGTGCTTATGATGGTACTCGACGTAGTGATGGGATAACAACAGGTATAGAAAATGTATAAACAATAACCGTAATATAAACAAGAACATTATGGAAATAAAAGCAATCCGCATGTTTGACGGCGGTTTCATGAACCAGCAATTTGCCTTTGGAGGCGAAGAAGGCAAAGACAAGTTTGACGAACAGATAATCTATCGCAGCAGCCTGCAGAACTTCCTAATCGACACGGGCGACGAAGTAATACTCGTAGATACTGGCTTCAAGAACGAGGCACCGGCACCTCCGAAAAAGCTCGGCGCACCACTGTATATGGGCGAACGCATAGCCGACTATATGCAGTCGTTTGCCGAACTCGGCTATAAACCCGAACAAGTTACAAAGATTCTCATCACACACAAGCACCCAGACCACAGCGATGCCATAAGATATTTTCCTGACGCAAAGGTGTATATATCGCCCGAAGATGCCGACGCAATGAAACTGGAAGGCGAAAACATTGTCCGCGTGGCATATAAAGACGGAGCCTACCACAACTTCCCGCGCGCAGAGAAGATAGCCGACAACCTGTGGCTCATAGAGGCTAAGGGACACACAAAGGGCAACAGCATCGTCATTCTCGAACACGACGGACTGTTCTACATGTTCCACGGCGACGTAACCTATTGCGACGCAGCCCTGAAAGCCAACAAACTGAGCATCGTTTACGAAGACATGGCAGCAGCACGCGATACCCTCGACCGCGTAAGGGAGTTCATAAACAACAATCCTACGGTATATCTCTCAACCCACTGCCCCGAAGGTTACGAAAACCTTGAAATGAAACGCGTAATGAAACTGTAAGCATTTACAGACGTAGCATCATATATCATTATAACAAAACACTCCGAAGGATTGATGATCCTTCGGAGTGTTTTGTTATGGCAACTATTGCCTTTGCAGTTGGTTTGCAGCTCAGAATCTGAAGCCGAGCGTAGCGTTGACAATCCAGTCGTCCATACGCATCTCCACACCCGATGCAGAATCGAAGCGAATATCGTTTATAAGCGCATTAGAACCAATATAAAAATGCGGGTTAAAGGTATAGAACACCGATGCGCGTGCTACTCCAGTAAGGAAATAGTGATGCTTGGCAGATACCTCCTTGCTTATCTCCGTATTGTAGGTTGAGCCGTCTGGCAGTGGTATGGCAGCGTCGGCTGTAAGGAAGTTCTTGTTGTAGAACACTATCAGCGGTGCTGCCGATGCATGTATCAGCAGGCGACCGCGATTTGGCGTGTAGTTATATCCATAGCCAAGACCTACGGCTGCCTGATAGAACTCTATCTGCTTCAGCCCGCCGAGCATCTTAGAGAGCGTACCGTTCTTTGACGTCAGTTTTGCCGAAAGTATTACTCCGTATGCGGTAAGAGAGCCTGCCGACCGCTTCTGTATGAGCGACTGCTTCATGGCGGCTGGCAAAGAGTATTTTCGTGAGTTGAAGACATAGTAGCCATTGATGATAGTTGCACGCAGTCGAGTGTCGTTTTTGTTGACAGGAAGGGTCTGCGGCGTGGCTGTCGCATCGAGCGTTCCGTGCAGTCCGTAAGTAGTATGGCTACGGTATTCTATACCAAACTGGCTGTTCAGACACGAGAGATTGAAGTCGCTGGAATAGCCTTTCGCCATGTCGAAAGAATAGCTTAGCGACAGCGAACGATAACCCACCAAGATGCTTGTCTGTCCGCTCAGGTTTGAATGCATGTCTACGTTAATGCTCTGATACGTCGGAATATTGTGTCCTTTCACCGATGCGCCTATGCCGGCAAAGTTTGACGTTACAGCCACTCGCCATCCATATTTCGGCAGTTCGAGGTAGTCGGGATTAGCACGCCTTACTGCACGCGTGTCTACGAATGTCTTGAGTTTTTTCAAATTGCGCTTTACCCACGATTCTTCTGTTGTCTGTACGTCTGTAGAATCGGTATCAAATGTTTCAGACATGACAGACAGCGGAAGCAGGAAAAGGCTTGCTACAAGCATCAGTTTGGAATATAAATGCATCCTGTTATTATCTTTTAGAGTTGCTTTTTCTAACTTTGAGGTCATTTCACGATGCAAAAGTAATTATTTTTTTGTATATTTGCAAATTGTAAACACTAACACTTATGATATTATATTTCTCTGCTACAGGCAACAGCCGCTATGTGGCCGAACGAATAGCCGTATCATTGTCAGACCGAGCCGTGTCGATAGAGCAGCACGACGGCAACATTTCGCTTGCCGATGGCGAGGTTTTGGGATTTGTAACGCCTACCAACTGGTTTGAGGTAGCTGTGCTTGTAAAGTCATTCATGCAGTCGATGACCATTTCTGGCAAGCCTTCCTACTCCTTTGTAGTTGCCACATACGGATCAACTCCGGGCTATGTTTTCTCCGATGCGCGCAGTCTTCTGAAGCGCAAGGGCATTGCGCTGGATGCTGGTTTCAGCGTAAAGATGCCCGACAACTGGACTCCGATGTTCGATTTAAGCGACAGCAATAAGGTGGCAGAGACCAACAGGAAGGCTGAAACATATATTGACAACGTCATCAGGCTTATCAATGCCCGCACACATGGTAACTGCATGGAGAAGAAACAACCGTATTTCCTGCGAGTATTCACACGTCCGCTGCTGCATTGGGAGCAACAAACACGCTTCTTTCACGTAGAAGACAGTTGCATAGGATGTGGACTTTGTGCAAGGAAATGTCCTGTCGGAGCTATTGAGATGCACGACAAGCGACCTGTATGGACAAAGAAACGCTGTACGATATGTCTCGGTTGTCTGCACCGCTGTCCGAAGTTTGCAATACAATACGGCAAAAAGACAAAGCAGCACGGACAGTATCAGCATCCGAGCATTACTAAAAAGACCGACCACTAACTGCTTGCCATTCTTTCGGCAGTAGCCCTGTCGGGTTTTCCGGTTGCTGTTGTTGGCAACTGACTGACATTAACTATCTTCTTGGGGCACCAGTATTTCGGCAAGACATCGCGGCAAACAGCCTCTATATCGGCATTGCTCTGTGCGTCAGACTCTGCCAGCAGCACAACCGTTTCGCCAAATTTGTCGTCGCGGCATTTGCTTATCATGGCTTTCATGGGCAGGTGTGGCAGCAACAATCGTTCCACTTCCTCCATCTGTATCTTAATTCCGCCCGAGCAGATGATATTGTCTTTTCTTCCGATTACCATAAAACGCCTGCCGTCATCGTTCATCCTGACAATGTCGTTTGTATGAAGTCTGCCTTCCACTATTGCCGGTGCTTCTATCCATAGACAACCGTCGGCAGACTGCCCCACACTGACACCGCTCATCGGCGTGTACCATTCTGACGCCCCACTGCCGTTTATGCGCCGCAAGGCAATATGCGAGAGTGTCTCGGTCATACCGTAACTGCTCCACACGGCATTGGGAAACAATCTCAATTCGTCTTCCAGTTGTCGACTGACGGCACCTCCTCCAATCAGCAGATGGCTGCAGCGCAGCAGCCTGCAGCGCTCCTCATTGTCCTGCAAGGTGCTGAACACCTGCATGGGAGTCATGGCTACGAAGTCGAAACAGTCTGCGTCGATGTCTTTCAGGCTGTCTTTGGAAAGTGGATGAGCCGATGGTCCGACTGCATAGAGGCGCAACTGTCGGACTATACTGCGCACAACCATCATCTTGCCGGCAATGAAGTCGAGCGGCATACACAGCAACGCAGTGTCGCCAGCATTGAGTCCGAGAAAGTCGCACGTCATCCGTGCACTGTTTTCCATGCGTCGCTTTTCCACCCACATAGGCTTAGGCTTACCCGTAGACCCACTGGTATGCACCAGCACACACTCACGGTCGTCGTTCCAAGAGTTAAGAAAATCGTTTACGGTCATTGCTTCCTTTCGTTTTTTGCCCATAGTTTGCAGTCGGCTATCTCCAGTCGGCAACCGTCAAATTCTATGTTGTCGGTAAACAAAGCACCTGTTCCGAGTCCCTGAGGAAACGATATGTTGTCGCCATAGATGTCGGCAGTGAGGTTTGCGATGGCATTGAGCCCGATGTTACTTTCCAGTGCACTCGTCAGCCACGAGCCGATGTTGCGCTCGTCAGCCATTGCCACCCACTCGCGAGTGCCTTGCATTCCACCGTGCAACGATGGCTTGATGACTATGTATTGTGGTCTTACCTTGTCTATCATTTCTGCTTTCTCACTCTTGGAATTAAGCCCTATCAGTTCCTCATCCAGTGCTATCGGCAACGGCGTCTGTCTGCACAGGCGTGCCATTTCGCTCCATTGTCCGGCTCGTATAGGCTGTTCTATGGAGTGGATGTCGAGCCTGCTCAGTGCCTCGAGCCTCTGCATGGCATCGCAGGGAGCAAAAGCGCCGTTGGCATCTACTCGCAACTGGATTGACTGCTTGCCGTATCGGCTGCGAATTTTCTGCAAAAGTGCAAGTTCGCTGTCGAAGTCTATGGCGCCTATTTTTAGTTTTATACAACTGAAACCCTGCTTCAGTTTGTCCTCAATCCTTGCGTTCATCTCGTCGAACGACCCCATCCATATCAGTCCGTTGATGGGTATGCCCTCCTCGCCACGTGCGAAAGCGGTGTCAGTCAGCTGCCAGCTGCCGCGCCGGCAGTGCTGCAAAGCCGTCTCGAGTCCAAACAAAATCGACGGATAGCGACGCACTTCGTCTATGTCTGTAGAGTCTGTCGTGGCTACCATTTGGCAGGCTTTGGCAAGCCGTTGCTCGTAATCTGGCAGGTCGTCGCACGACAGTTTGGGCAGCGGTGCACACTCTCCCACTCCACGACGGCTGCTGTCGTCAGTGTCGACGGCACTCACTATCCATATTTTCCTTTCCGTATATACTCCCCGCGACGTGCCGGCAGGCTGTCGGAAGTGCAATGTTCGGGGTTCAAAGGTTATGTCATATTTCATAGTATTGTCTGTTTACTTCTTCTTTTTCGGCATTGGCAAGGCACTGCAAGTTACACTTACAAGCTGCGACATGCTGTCGCGGTCGTCGACGTCAGCTATATAGAAATAGTCCTTTGCGCCGTCGTATGGCGGACGCATGTCAGCATTGCCGAGCAAATTACGCCCTGCTTCAGTCGGCTTCACATAGAATCTGTCGTCGCATATCAGCCCGAATATCTTGCCGTTGCAGTATATTCCATAGTCGCCAAACATCTTTCTGACCTCTATCTCGCCTGCACCGCTACACTGGTCGGCTACATATTGTACGAAATCTGCATTGCTTGCCATTACATATATATAATATTATTCTTACTTAAGCTATAATTTTCGTGATGAGCATGGTATGTGCCGAGACGTCATTCGTCTATTGCCTCTATGTAGAAACTGAACGGTCGGAATCCGTCGTTGCAACTTATCATGGCGCTCATGGGGTCTTTCATCCATCCGTCGTAGAAGTTTCCCTTGCCCATAGCCAGCGACTCGACAAACTCGCGCATGCTGCTCCACGCTGCGGGACACATTCCTTCGGGTTGTTGTCCGTCTGTCGACACCCACTGCTGCCCTTCCCTGACGTCGCAGGCATGCTCAATCTGATTTTCATACTTTGCCATCAGGTCGGCATATATCGTCTGGCGAACTGCCGTTATCCTGACTTTTTTCATATCGCGCATAGCTTAACTTGTTGCCGTTGTCATTCCTTCGTTGTCATTCCTCCACGTTGCAACCCTCGAAACCCATCTTCCTGGCACGCTCAGCATCTACCATGTAGTATGTTACCTCGCCTTCCACGCACACGTCGCCACTGTCGTTGAGTATCTCGGCATGTATGAACAGCAGGTTGCGCAGCTGTCTTACGGCTTTTCCGCGCACCGTTATCATGGGTTCGTTTGTAGATATTGCCTTTCTGAACTTCACGTTCAGGTTGGTCGTATAGCCACATGTCTGCATCTTTCTCGTTACAACCCAGCTGCTAACCTCGTCTATTAGCGTGCTGAGTATTCCTCCGTGCATCGTGTCTATCCATCCCTGATAGTTTGGCTGCGGCTGCCAGCGGCTGACTATGTAGTCGCCGTCTTCATAAAACTCCATGTGCAGTCCGTAAGGATTGCGTGTTCCGCAACCGAAACAGTTGTATCTGGGATTGTCGTTCCATGTATTTATAATCTTTTTCATCGTCTTTCCTGTTACATATTATGTATTGTTGTCTGCCTCATGTCATTTCAGCATCTTGGCTATTTGCTTCTCGGTGGCGTTTGGGAGCAGGCGTGCAAGGTGCTCCGACATTAGCCTGTATGACTCCTCCGGCGTGTGGTCGCACTGGCAGGCATCTCTGCCGAGCAGTTGTTCGGGCGTTGTCAGCAGTGCCCATCCGAAGCCATATTCGCGTCCGTGCCTGTCAGTGGGATAGACAAAGTTTTCGGTTACGATGTGGCATCCCATTTGCAGGCGTGTGATGTAGCTGTCGAACTTCGAGCGCATCTTCGGTCCCGTAAATCCGCATGCTGCCCTCAGCTCGCGCGTTATCATGCTGCCGTGCTCGCGCAGCGTGGCAAGTATCATTTCTTCTATGCTCCCTTCTTCTGGCTGCGGATTGCGGCTGCGGCGCCAGTTGCAGAAGTCAGCCCACCAGTCGAGGCTCACAAAGCCTGCCTTTCCTGCGAAAAACTTGCCATAGACACTGTTGCCTTCGGTTACAGTCTGTCCCTTCCACTGCCACAGGGGCCATTCCCATGAGCCGTCAGGCAGCACCGTGTAGCGGCATTCCTCTGCCATCATGCTTTCGGCGCAATAGCCTTTTATGCCGCTGTCGAGCAGTGGCAGAAATCCCACTTGCCGTATTCGGCATATCAGTTCGGGACAGCTGTGTATCTCGTATGGCTGCATTGGCATGTCGCCGTCGCCATGTAAACTGTAGAAATAGTCTTTCAGCGAGTCCATTCTTATATTGTTTCTTATTGTTTCTGCAATATTTCCGGTGGTGATGGTGTCTATTTCGCCACCGATTTTATCCATTCTGCCATGTCGGCAAGCACCTCCGGCGAGATGGTTTCCTCTATTTTCACATACTCGTCGGGCAGTCCCGTCGTGCAGTGCTGAAACAGATGGTTGAGCGACGGGTATTCCTTCACGAGGTTTTTCCCGCTGCGTGGCAATGTCTGCTCTATCGACTTCAGGTTCAGTTCCGACGTAACCTGACAGTCGTTGCTGCCGTTCAGCGCAAACACGGGGCATCGCGTGGCTGCAATATCGCCGGTCGGGTCGTAGTCGATGAACCATGTCATCCATTTAATATCCATCTGCGATGCTACCATTTCGCGGTAGTCGGCTACGGTAAAGTTGCCGTCCATGCCCGACAACTGCAGTATTCGGTTGTACTGTGCCGTAAGCGCACTGTCGCCCTTGACGCCTATGCCTGCCATCGACACAATGAAGTCGGCGTTGCCTCTTGCTGCCAGCATGAAGGCTATGGATGCTCCCTCGCTGTGCCCTATGCAGCCTATCTTGCTGAATTTCCTTGTCTTTCGCAGATAGTCCATGCCTGCGGCAGCATCGCGCATGAAGTCTTCGGTCGTTGCGTTCAGCACATCGCCGCCTACTGAAGCCGCCGTTGCTCGGTCGTCGTAGCGCAGCGTGGCTATGCCGTTGCGTGCGAAATAGTCGGCAATGACGAGAAACGGCTTATGCTCCATCAGTTCCTCGTCGCGGTTTTGCTGTCCGCTGCCCGACACCATCAGCACCACCGGCACTTTCTTTCCGTGCTTGTAGCCGAGCGGATAGGTCAGCGTGCCTGCCAGTGTGGCACCGTCGGCTTCGTTGCTGAACACCACTTCCTCCGTCTGGTAGGGATATGGCGGCTTCGGCTGCTGCGGTCTCGGCAACTCGTATTTGCCTTTCACCATTGTCAGGGGAATGGAAAAACTGCCCTGCACGAATGTGCCTTCGAGCGTGTCGCCATGCCGGCGTGCACGATAGACGGCACCGATAGCCTCAACATTGAGCGAGAGCGAGTCGCTGCCGAGATATTCTTTCTTCACGGGAAAACCCTTTGCAGCCTGGTCGGGACTGTCGAAGGTGCAGACCAGACTGTCGCCTTTCTGCTCGAAGTTGAATACAGCTGTCAGCGATGTCTGACCTACTTTCACCTTGCCGACCCACGAGCCGACAAGGCTTTCAGTGTTCTGCGCCGACAAGCCTGCTGCCCAGCAAGCCGTCAAAAGTAGTGATATGAGTTTTCTCATTGCGTGTTTTTGTTATATTATGTGTGTCTTCGATATATAAATGCAAATTTACTAATAAATTTGGAAATGCTGATTGATTGACACTTTTTAACCTTGCGAACACCAAGATTGTGTCGGCTGACAAGAAAAAAAATAATCAATTTTCGGGCGTTTTACTGTCGCGAGAATGCCCGCGAAAGTCGTTTCGGAAATCTGAGGGGCAAAATACGCGCGTATTTCGCGTGCATCTGCAATGGTCTGACAATCAGAATGTTATCTGGAAATATAAGCCTTGTGTGCAAAAAACATTAGTGTTAAAAATGTCAAAGAGTATGTTTGAGATTGTCAAACACACTGTTTGAGGAGCTCAAACACAGTGTTTGAGCATGTCAGATGAAGTATTTGGCAGGGTAAAAAACACGATTTAGGTGTGTCAAAAATACTCTTTGACAATTTTAACAATTATATTTGGTCATGGAATTAACATATTTTTGCCGTTCGGAAGGCTAATTTTGTTCTATTTGAAGACTTTTTCTTTGTCAAAAAAAAATCACAAATCAGCCTTCCGACGGCAGTCGTTTATGAGTTTGGCACGGTTTTTGCTGTGAGAGTGCCAAAGCGTATGTGTAGGTAAGGAAATTGCCCTATCGGCGCGCTACGGCATCTTCGGATATTTCGAGAAATCGGGCTTGCGCTTTTCGAGGAACGCCTTGCCACCCTCCTGAGCCTCGTCGAGGAAGTAGTAGAGCATCGTGGCGTCGCCAGCCAGTTCCTGTATGCCTGCCTGTCCGTCGAGTTCGGCATTCAGTCCTGCCTTTATCATCCTCAGTGCGAGCGGCGACCGCTCCATCATTATTTCTGCCCATTCCACACATTCGTCCTCCAGGCGGTCGAAGGGCACAACCTTGTTGACGAGTCCCATGCGCTCGGCTTCAGCAGCATCATACTGTTTGCAGAGGAACCATATCTCTCTTGCTTTCTTCTGTCCTACGATGCGGGCGAGGTAACTGGCACCGAAACCTGCATCGAAAGAGCCTACCTTCGGACCTGTCTGCCCGAAGATGGCATTGTCGGAACATATCGTCAGGTCGCACACGAGGTGCAAAACGTGGCCTCCGCCAATGGCATAGCCGTTGACCATAGCAATGACCGGCTTTGGCAAGCGGCGTATCTGCATCTGCACATCGAGCACGCTGAGACGCGGTATGCCTGCCTCGTCGACATAGCCGCCACGCCCCTTGACGTGCATGTCGCCACCCGAGCAGAAGGCTTTGTCGCCTGCTCCGGTCAGTATGACTACGCTGATGTGCTGTGCTTCGCGACACCAGCTGAACGCCTGCGACAACTCCCATGTGGTCTTGGGTGTAAAGGCATTGCAATAGCGCGGACGGTTGATGGTTATCTTTGCTATTCCATTGTATTCTTCCAGCAGGATTTCTTCAAAATCTCTGACGTTTTTCCATTCTCTTTTTGCCATTTCTTATATGTGTTTTTACGTTGTTACTGTATGTTGTCTACACTGCCATTATCTGCCGGAACTCGGTGCTGTCGACGTCGGCATCGGTAAACACCTCGAGCAGCATCGGTCTGTCGCTCTCTCCAAAGACGAGCTGGCGCAGCCGGCAGTCGAGCTCGGCAGCATCAGCAGCAGTAAGGTAAGTGATGTTGTTCTGTCGGCAAACTCCCTGAGCATCAGCCTCGTGCGACGCAGAAACAAGTTTTTCGCGCGCCGGCGACAGTTCCAAGCCCTTCAGGTTGCCGAAAATAGCACCCCTGCCGTTGTTTATCAGCAAAACGCGCAGGTTGTCTTTCAACTCTTGTTGCCACAGGGCGTTGCTGTCGTAGAAGAAGCTCAGGTCGCCCGTTACGCAGAATGCGCGCCCGTCGGAAGCCAGACTGTAGCCGCAGGCTGCCGACAGCGAGCCCTCGATGCCGTTGACTCCGCGATTGCAGAAGATGTGGTGTCGGGCGAAAAGCGAGCCCAGACGCACCGCCATACTGTTGGCATAATGCACGCTGTGAGGCATGTCGAGAGTGTCGATGAGTTGCTCGAAATGCTTCACAGCCATCAGTTGCGAATACGACGGCACATGGCTGTCTATCTTGTCGCAACACTTCTGCAACAACTCCTGCCACATGCGAAGGAACGACTGTCGGTGGTCGGCGGCATCAAATGTGTCTGCAGCTTGGGCTATATGGCGCAGAATGTCGGCAGGATGTGCCTGCACAATGCCGGAAAGATGGGTGAACGTATCGTAAAACGCACCGTCGGCATTGACAATCCACTCTCTGCAACCGTCGCAACGGCGCAGGAAATGCTTCAGATTCTTACTGACTATGGCGTCGCCCACATACAGCAGGAAGTCGGGCTGATAATCCTTCTGTCCGCTGATGGCACTGACTGCCATGTCTATCGGGCAGCGCTCGACATAGGAAGTGCTGAGGGGCTCGCGCACAACTACCATTTTTTGCGACAACAGACGTATGTCTTCTTCACAGAGATGCTCGTTGTTTGCTTGTCCGACAACCAGCATCGGGCGCTCAGCCGACAACAGTTCGCGCATCATTTCGCCAATGTTGTCTGTCTGCACGCCTGGCTCCACAAACCTTACGACATGTGCTTCGGGCAGCGTACTGACGGTAAAATCGAACAAAGGCTCACTTATCGGCACATTGATGTGCACCGGTGCGCCACAGCCTTTGCGACATGCGACAAGGCACTCGCTTACCTGCCGACGGCAATACCATCGCTGCTCGTCGTTGGAAGGCTCTGGCAGACTGACCGAATGGCGAACAAACTGCTGCAAAGCACCATGCTGCGGCATGGTCTGACCGTCTTGCTGACCTATCCACTGAGGGGCGCGGTCGGCACTGACCACTATCAGCGGAAGATGCTGATACATGGCTTCGACGACGGCAGGGGCTACATTCATGAGCGCACTGCCCGACGTTACGCACACCACGACAGGACTGTCGGTGGCAAGACACAAGCCAATGGCATAGAAAGCAGCACTGCGCTCGTCGGTTACGGCATGGCAGGCTATCTGCGGATGGGTATTAAGATTGTGGACAATGGGGGCGTTTCGGCTTCCGGGACATACTACGGCATGGCGGACGCCATAGCCTACGAGTTGCGAAGTGAGTATATTTACATTATCTTTATTACTGTACATAATATTCAAAATAGTTCCTTCATCGCCTGCATCTTGGCACATGTTTCCTGCCATTCCTGCTCCTCGACGCTCTCTTTCATAAGTCCGCCGCCTGCATATAGTCGGAAGCGGTCGGGCAAAATCTGCATGCAGCGCAGTGATACATAGAGGTTTGTCGAGCCGTTGAGAGCCAGTTCGCCAACGAAACCACTGTAATAGCTTCGTCGACAAGACTCATTATCGACAATGAAACGCTGTGCCGACTCTTTGGGGAGTCCGCAAACAGCAGGTGTGGGATGAAGTTCGGATATGATATCTGCCGTCGTGGCACCGTCGGCAAGTGTGAACAGAAAGTCTGTCTGCAAGTGGCAAACATTAGACGCCCTGACGGTGTGGGGATTGCTGACGGCAATCTTCTCTGTGAAAGGCTTTAGCCGCTGACTGATATACTGTGCTACGACTTGCTGCTCGTCGCGGTTTTTCTGTGTCCATACAGGCTTTTCTCCGCTGCCGTCGGCACCGCTGCAAACATCGTCGGCACGCATAGTTCCTGCCAAAGCCATGCTCCTGCCCTCACGACTGCGCATGGTAAGCAGAATTTCAGGCGTTGCCATAAGCCAAAGACCTGTCTTTTCCGTTGAAATGAGTGCTACAAACTGGTGCGGATAGCGACGGCAGGCACGGTGGAATAGTGCCGTCGCAACGGTTTTTTGCATGTTTTCTTCCAGAGGCTGGCAGTCGAAGAAGACGTCTTCGCTGCGTGCAAGGACTATCTTGCGGTATTCGCCTGATGTCAACATGCTGTGAAATTTCTTGAAAACAGACCCATACTGTAGGCGGTTTTCTGCCTGCCGAGCCTCGTCGGCAAGCGTTTTGGGTATCTCGATATTGTCGTCTGCAATGTCGTCAACATGTGTCTCCGTAACAATATCGGGACGTATGATCACGACAGGCTCGCTGTCTGTGATGGCAAAAGGTGCAGCAACAAACCCGCTATGACGGTCGATGTCGCCGAAACGACATAATTCTTCGGGCTTGCCACTTGTCTGTGCAATGCTCACTACCGTATCGCTGTCGGGCAGACGATACATGGCAAAGGCTTCGTAACTATGCAACTGCGGCGCCATCTACTCGCTTTTCTTAGAAGGAATGATATAGTTGGTTACGTGTACTGTAGAAATCAAGTCTTCCTGCGAGTCGCGTATGTCTACTGTCCAGACATGCAGCTTGCGTCCTTTCTGTAGGAGTCGCGCCGTTGCCGTTACTGTTTCGCCCTCGACAACAGCCTTTACATGGCTTCCGCTGACGTTTATTCCGACGCAAATCTTGCCCGGACAGATGGCAGACGAGCCTACTCCGGCAAGGTTTTCTGCCAATGCCAGCGATGCACCGCCACTGAGAAATCCGAACGGCTGACGGTTACGCTCGTCAACACGCATGCGTGCCATACACATATCGTCATCTGGTGTGGATATGAACTCCATGCCCAGAGCCGTAGAAAGGTTAGGCGATTTCTCTATAATCTTCTTTATTTCCTCTACATCCATAGTCTTATTTACATTGATATCTAAGCCGTCAGCCGACTAACGGCTGACACTCTTAATGAGAATGTGGGCGTTCTTTGGGTCGGCAAGGTATTCTGTCAGTGCGTCGCGACTAAGCGTTTTCTTCCAGACAGTAGGATTCTCGCTCACAGCCTTAGTTGCCGGCTTATAGTAGTTGAAGCTGTAATGATAGCTCAGTTCGTAGGATTCTTTCTCGTGAGCCACTTCTGTAGTACGCAGATTAGCCTCTATGAGAAGATAGATTGGAGCGCCGGCAGCGCCATTGCTCTCGCTGTATTCCCATGAGCGACCGTCTACTGTCTCCTTATGCAGTGTGCCGGACAGGTCGCGATAGGTTACCGTGATGTCGTAGAAGGCGTGCATGTCGTCGCTTATGTTGTCTACTACAAACTTTATGTTTGACTTTTGCGGCATTTCCACTACTTCTTCGTCGTCGCCACACGATGATAACACGAGTGCAGCAGATACTACTGTCGCTGCAAGAAACAAGAAATTAAATAGTTTTTTCATGCTTTTTGTTTTTAGTTTTTTATGTTTTTCCATTGTTCATCGAGGTCTGTCATCCTGTCGAACAGCATGTCAGCCCCCTCGCTGAGCAGTGCTTCCTTTGGCAATGGACCTGTGTTGACGGCAATGGTGAATGCTCCTGCTGCCTTTGCCGAGCGCACCCCGAGAGGTGCATTCTCCACTACGATGGTTTCTTCGGGCTTTGTTCCTGCTTTCTCCATGCCTCTGAGATATGGTTCTGGGTGTGGCTTGCCGTGCTCAACATCGTAGCTTGTAACCATCATTTCGGGGTCTATGAGTCCCGGAAATCGGTTTTCGAGGTCGTCGAGCAGTGAGCGGTGTCCGCTGCCTGTTACTATCACTATCTTCAGTCCGTCGGCTTTCATCTGCTCCATGAGATGCTTTACGCCGTCCATCGTCTTTGGCTTAGGACTGGAGTCGACAGCCTTCGATTTTTCGTCGTACATCTTCTGCGCTTCCTCGTCGCTTATCTCGCGGTTGAGTTGCTCGCGAGCCTTCATCTTGCATATCTCTATTCCGCGCATCCCCTCTATTCGATAGGTCTCGATATCGGGCATGCTGATGCCGAAAAGTCTCATCGACTCTCTCCAGCAACGTGCATGTGTAGGCATGGAATCGAGCAGGACGCCGTCCATGTCGAACAGTGCCACGCGTATGCCTGTCGGTAGTTTACCATTCATAGTGTATCGTTCAAAGTATTTGGTTATAGGTCCGTATGTTAACTGTTGAGACGTTTCCTTATTTCTTCGCTTTCCTTTTCATATCCCGGCTTGTTGAGCAGGGCAAACATATTGCGCTTGTATGCTTCCACACCAGGCTGGTTGAACGGGTTGACGTCAAGCATGTTGCCGCTTATTCCGCAGGCAACCTCGAAGAAATAGAGCAGCTCGCCTATATAGAACTCGTTGAGTTGTGGCATCACGATGCGTATGTTTGGCACTCCGCCGTCTACGTGTGCGAGTCTTGTTCCGAGCTCTGCCATCTTGTTTACCTCGTCGATGTGTTTTCCGGCGAGGAAGTTCAGTCCGTCAAGATTATCGTCGTCGGCAGGGAACAGCAACTCCCTGTTTGTCTTTTCTATGCTTATAACGGTTTCGAAGATTGACCTTTCGCCGTCCTGTATCCACTGTCCCATAGAGTGAAGGTCGGTAGTGAAGTCGCACGAAGCAGGGAACAGTCCCTTTCCTTCCTTGCCCTCGCTCTCGCCGTAGAGTTGCTTCCACCATTCGGCTATATAGTGCAGTTTAGGCTGATAGTTAGCCATGATTTCTATTTTCTTGCCGTTGTAGTAGAGCAACTGGCGTATTGCAGCATACTGCTGTGCTATGTTTTCGTTGAAGGGCACATCTGCCGAGCATTCCTTTTCCATAGTCTGTGCGCCTCTGACAAGTTCCTTTATATTGAATCCGGCACACGCTATCGGCAGCAAGCCTACAGGTGTGAGCACAGAGAAGCGTCCGCCCACGTTGTCAGGTATGACAAATGTCTTGTAGCCTTCTGTCTCTGCGCATTTGCGTGCAGCTCCTTTCACGGCGTCGGTAATGGCAACTATGACACGTCGTGCCGTTTCCTTGCCGCGCTGTTGCTCACACTGGCGCTTCAGAAGTCTGAACGCGAGAGCTGTCTCCGTTGTCGTTCCGCTCTTAGAGATGTTGATAATTCCAAACCGCTTGTCGCTCAGATATTCTGTCAATTCAGCCAGATAGTCTTCTCCGATGTTGTTTCCGGCAAACAGTATGACAGGCTTCGTGTCGTGCTTCAGCCATGCGAAAGAGTTTCCGAGAGCCTCTATGACAGCCTTAGCACCAAGATAGCTGCCGCCTATACCTGCCACTACGATGGCGTCGCACTCCTTGCGGAGCGTTGCGGCAGTGTCTTCTATCTCCTGAATGAACTCGCCTGATATCGCCGAAGGCAAGTGCAGCCATCCGAGAAAGTCGTTACCCTTGCATATTCCCTGCTCCATCGACATGTGAGCGAGCTTCACTTTCTGTCCTATTGTAGACATATCGTCATGCCGCAGAAAGCATACGGCTTGTGAAGTTTCCAACTGAATATTTTTCATAATCGTGATATTATTAGTTTCTTGACGTCGTTTCCGAGTCGGAATCCATTTCCGACCTGCCTGCAAAGTTAATAATATTCGGTAGCAAAACAAAATAAACTCATTTATTTTTTATATCAAAATGGGGTTACTTGCGTAAAGTTTATTGAAATGAGCGAAATAAAAAAAGAAATGTCTTGCTTTTCTTTTCGGTATGCATCGCTGTCTTCGGCTGAGCCAAAGCGTCAGAGCAGGAAGAAAAGCGACACGCCAACCACCGAGACGACAGCGCCCACGACCGAGCGTGCGGTTATCGGCTGCTTAAAGAGATAGTATGTAGGCACTATTATTAATATAGGTGTAGTGGCTTGTATGGTGCTTGCTATGCCGGCAGCAGTGTACTGTATTGCCATCAGCGAGAAGCCCACGCCTATGAACGGACCTGTCAGCACGACGATGAGCATTATCGTCATGAACTTTCGGTCGCGGCTGCTGGTGCGCAGAATGTCGGTCTGCCGCCGTATCATCATCAGCAGCATGAAGCACGCGAAGCCTGCCAGACACCTTATCATGTTGGCTGCAAAGGGCAGCATGCCTTCCACTTCGGACAGCAATGCCTGCGGCACGTCGTGCTCGTAGCCGTCGAGTCCTATCTTGCTCAGCACCAGTCCCAAACCCTGTCCCACGCTTGCGCCGATGCCGTAGAGTATGCCTTTCGTAGGCAGTTGCAGGTGCAGATGGTGGTCTTTGCCACGACCGAGCACCACGACCGATATGCCTGTCAGCGTTACAGCCATTGCCAGCAGCGGTCGCCAGCCCAGTTCCTGCCCGAGAATAATCCATGCGAAGAAGGCGGTGAACATAGGTGCCATAGCCATGAAGAGCATTCCGAAGCGCGAGCCGATGACCATGTAGCTCTTGAACAGGCACCAGTCGCCGAAGAAGAAGCCTATCACGCCCGACAGCAGCAGCACGCCGACTGTCGGGACGCTGGCATACTGCGGCACGGGACTGCCGAAAACGAAGTACATCAGCACGCACGACAGGAGGAACGCCACGCCCAGCCGCCATGCATTCATGGCTACCACGCCCACCTTGCGGCTGCCTATCTCTGAGCCAAGCGCGGCAACGGTCCACGACGCGGCAACGCCTATTGATATCAGTTCACCTATATACTGCATCTCAAATCAAGTATTTCTGTTTTTCGTCGCGCGAAGGTACAACTAATCGCGCAAAGAAACAAAATTATTTCTCCTTTTCTTTGCGGTTGCGACATGCGGCAACGTGAAAACGGCACTTGCCATTTACTGTCGGCAGGGCGGTAAAGGCGGGCAGTAGAAATGATGAAAAATCTTTACAAAGCACTGTATGGTTTTTATGTCGAAACAGAGAAAAAAGTGGCTCTTTGAGGGGTGGTTTTGGTGTCAGGGGCATGTGTTAAAAATGTCAAAGAGTATGTTTGACATGCTTTTTGCTTAGAAATGGGCTTGCAAAACTTAGCCTCTGACACTCCCAAACACTATGTCTGAGGTTGTCAAACACACTGTTTGAGGCGCTCAAACAGTGTGTTTGACAATTTTAACACTTGCATTTATCGCACGGATGCCTTATGTTCAGGGCTATCGGCTTGAACGTCAGACGATTGCAACTTGCACGCAAAAAACGGGCATATTTTGCCCTTGCGATTTCCGGAACGGGCATCGAGGGCACTCACGAGGGCGTTTTTTGACAAAAAATCTTTACAAACATGCTGCCGGCTGGAAACGTAACGGCTGTGCTTTTCGCGTGATTACAGTTTACCATGAACATGCTGCTTTCGCTCGCTTATTGTATAAAATCCACATGCCCGACACAATAAATCTGTTTATTTTGCTCTCGTTAAACGGATTTTTTGTAACTTTGCAGGCAATATAGTCTTTTCAATAGAAAAGAATTGTCTGAAAACAAGAAAAACAAAGGAAACAAAAGATATGAATATTTTAGAACTGAGTGAACAGGAAGTAGGCCGCAGACAGAGCCTGCAGGAACTGCGCGACATGGGCATCAACCCCTATCCGGCAGCCGAGTACCCAACCGATGCTTTCTCTGCCGACATAAAAAACAACGTCGAGAACGGCACATGGAGCGTCGAGGAAGGCGCCGACATGAAAGAAGTGTGCATAGCCGGACGACTGATGGGACGCCGCGTGATGGGCAAGGCTGCCTTCGCAGAGCTGCAAGACTCGAAGGGCAGAATACAGGTCTACGTTACTCGCGACGACATAAACGCTGCCGCAGAGGCATACCAGCCCGACGGCGACGGCACGACACACCGACCGATAGACTACCCGACGTTCAAGCGACTGCTCGACATAGGCGACTTCGTTGGCGTAAAGGGCTTCGTCTTCCGCACGCAGACGGGCGAAATATCGGTACACGCTAAGGAAATGACTCTGCTGTCGAAGAGCCTGAAACCGCTGCCGATAGTGAAATACAAGGACGGCGTGGCTTACGACAAGTTCGACGACCCCGAACTGCGCTACCGACAGAGATATGTCGACCTCGTGGTAAACGAGGGCGTGAAGGACACCTTCCTGCAACGCGCCACCGTGCTGCGCACCCTGCGCCGCGTGCTCGACAACGCAGGATATACCGAAGTGGAGACACCTACACTGCAATCGATAGCCGGAGGAGCATCGGCACGCCCGTTCACGACGCATTTCAACGCACTGAACCAGGACATGTACATGCGCATCGCTACCGAGCTCTACCTGAAACGACTCATCGTAGGCGGCTTCGAAGGTGTCTACGAGATAGGCAAGAACTTCAGAAACGAAGGTATGGACCGCAACCACAACCCTGAGTTCACATGCATGGAACTGTACGTGCAGTACAAGGACTATAACTGGATGATGTCGTTCACCGAGCAACTGCTCGAAGAAATATGCACCGCCGTGAACGGAAAGCCCGAGTGCATGATTGACGGCAACCTCGTTTCGTTCAAGGCTCCCTACCGCCGACTGCCTATACTCGATGCCATTAAGGAAAAAACCGGCTTCGACGTGAACGGCAAGAGCGAGGAGGAAATACGCAACTTCTGCAAGGAGAAAGGCATGGAAGTGGACGAGACAATGGGCAAGGGCAAGCTCATAGACGAACTGTTCGGCGAGTTCTGCGAAGGAACGTTCATACAGCCGACATTCATCACCGACTACCCTGTGGAAATGTCGCCACTGACGAAGATGCACCGCAGCAAGCCCGGACTGACCGAGCGCTTCGAACTGATGGTAAACGGCAAGGAACTGGCTAACGCATACAGCGAGCTGAACGACCCGATAGACCAGGAAGAACGCTTCGTGGAACAGATGAAACTCGCCGACAAGGGCGACGACGAGGCAATGATAATAGACCAGGACTTCCTGCGCGCACTGCAATACGGCATGCCGCCGACATCGGGAATAGGCATCGGCATAGACCGACTGGTGATGCTTATGACAGGAAAGACATACATACAGGAAGTGCTGTTCTTCCCACAGATGCGCCCCGAAAAGAAAGCACCGCGCAGCTCGGCTAAGGAATGGCAGGCTGTGGGAGTGCCGGAAGAATGGATAGCAGTGCTCAACAAGTGCGGATTCTATCTCGTGGCAGACATAAAGAACGAGAAAGCACAGGGACTGCAACAGAAAATAGGCGACGTAAACAAGAAATACAAGTTAGGCTACGACAAGCCAAGCGTGGCAGACGTGCAGGCATGGATTGACAACGCCAACGCTCAAGAATAGAAGAAAAAGAAATAATGTTCAACTGCGGCAAGATAGCAATAATAGGCGGCGGAAGCTGGGCAACAGCCATAGCCAAGATTATCATAAGCCACACGCACCACATAGGATGGTACATGAGGCGCGACGACAGGATTGAAGACTTCAAGAGAATGTCGCACAACCCGGCATACCTTACTACCGTACACTTCAACATCGACGAGATAAACTTCTCGAGCGACATAAACAAGATAGTACAGCAATACGACACGCTCGTGTTCGTAACACCGTCGCCTTACCTGAAAAGCCATCTGAAGAAACTGAAGACACGCATAAAGGACAAATTCATAGTAACGGCGATAAAGGGTATCGTGCCCGACGAAAACCTCGTTTGCTCGGAATACTTCCACGAAGTCTACGACGTGCCGGAGGAAAACCTGGCTTGCATAGGCGGACCGTCGCACGCTGAGGAGGTGGCACTCGAGAGACTGTCGTACCTGACGATAGGATGCACCGACATAGACAAGGCGCAGGCGTTCACAAACATACTGAGCAACAACTTCATAAAGACGAAAATATCGTCGGACGTGATAGGAATAGAATACTCGTCGGTACTGAAAAACGTCTACTCTATATGTGCCGGAATATGCAGCGGACTGAACTACGGCGACAACTTCCAGGCTGTGCTGATGTCGAACGCCGTACAGGAGATGTCGCGATTCCTCAGCACTATAAACCCGATAGACCGCAGCGTGGACGACTCAGTGTATCTCGGCGACCTGCTCGTTACAGGATATTCCAACTTCTCGCGCAACCGCGTCTTCGGAACAATGATAGGCAAGGGATACTCCGTGAAGGCTGCACAGATAGAAATGGAGATGATAGCCGAAGGATATTTCGGCACGAAATGCATGAAGGAAATAAACCGGCACCTGCACGTGAACATGCCGATACTCGATGCAGTCTACAACATACTGTACGAACGCATATCGCCGCAAAGGGAAATAAAACTGCTGACTGACTCGTTCAGATAAATAGTTATACTGAATTACGTATCCAATATTATCATTATGCTTACTTTTATTAAGAACTATTTTTCAAAAAACAAACTGAATCCAATAATTATTCTAATCTTTGGATTTTTCGCTACAAAGGAGATTATTGTGCTCGTGCGCATGCTGCTCGAGTCAAGCATTTCCGTAAGCAACCTTCATGTACTTGCTTTCCACTTACTGAAACTTATCGGATTTATAGAGATTATAAGGCAAAAAGCATGGGGAGTAATTATTGTTTACGGAATAATTGTCTCTCAACTCTTATACTATATAATTAATTATAATGAGAGTGAATATCAATTATCTTATATTCTTGTCGGATTAGTAATCCTATTTGCAGTGAGCATGCTGCTTTGTCTGAAAAAGAATGGCAAAAGCGGATGGAAGGTATTGATGAAAAGATAATTTCAAGATTAGTGAAATAACACGCATATCGCCGCAAATGGAAATAAGACTCTGACCGACTCGCTCAGATAGGCTTACGGCGGCAGGCAGACAGACAGACATAAGCAACAGGGCAACCGACACTGTCAGTTGCCCTGTTGCTTGTTTACTGATATTGCTGCGACTATGCTCAGATGACAACGGCAGTACCACTGCACGCTACCATAAGCATGGTGTTGCCCTCGCCTATCGTCTCGTAGTCGATGTCGACACCTATTATGGCATTGGCACCCATAGCCTCAGCACGCTCCTGCATCTCGCGCATGGAAGTATTCTTAGCCTCTGCCAATACCTTCTCGTAGGCAGAACTCCTGCCTCCAAAGAAGTCGCGCAGTCCTGCCATAAAGTCTTTTAGGACATTGGCACCAATGATGGTTTCGCCTGTTACGACACCCTTATACGACTGTACGGGATGTCCTTCAATGCTTGGTGTTGTCGTAATAATCATATCTTTCAGGGGGTTAAGTTAATGAATATTCTGTGAAAAAACAGTATCATGCACTATTCCTGCAAGCATATCTCGCCGCTGCCAATGCAACGGTGGTGCTGCTCGTCGTAGACAACGCAGAACTGTCCAGGTGCAACACCATGTATTGGCGCATCGGCATCAACGCGGAAAATACCGTTACCCTCGCTGATTACGGTGGCTGGCAGATAGTCGGCAGTATGGCGTATCTTGAACGTTACGCGCTGCATTGGCACCTCGCGGGTAAGGAAATGGAAGTCGTGGACATGGAATGTCTGCTTGTATGCCGTCTCGGGATTGTAGCCCTTGCTGACGTAAAGAATGTTTTTCGCCGTGTCTTTCCTTACCGCAAACCATGGACCTTCGCCAAAACCGAGACCCTTGCGCTGGCCAATGGTGTGGAACCACAGACCCTTATGCTGCCCCAGACGCCTTCCTGTCTCCAACTCAATGACGTCGCCGGGATTCTCGCCGAGATAGCGGCGCAGATAGTCGTTGTAGTTAATCTTGCCTAAGAAGCAGATGCCCTGCGAGTCCTTGCGCTTGGCATTGACAAGATGCTCGCGCTCTGCAATAGCCCTGACTTCTTCTTTCATCATGTGGCCTATAGGGAAAATGGCTTTCTTCAGCTGCCAGTCGTATATCTGTGCGAGGAAGTCGGTCTGGTCTTTAACAGGATCCGGACTCGTAACAAGCCATTTCTCGCCGTCGATTATCTCCGTCTGAGCATAGTGTCCGGTGGCTATAAGGTCGTAGTCGTGCCCACGCTTCTCGTCGAAGGCACCGAACTTTATCAGCCGGTTGCACATGACGTCGGGATTGGGGGTAAACCCTGCGCGCACCTTATCCATAGTATAGCGTGTAACCTTGTCCCAATATTCATGATGACAGTCGATGACTTCAAGACTGCATCCATACTTCTGTGCCACAAACGTAGCCATCTCAAGGTCTTCCTCAGATGAGCAGTCCCACTCCTCTTCTTCCTCCGGACCTATCTTTATATAGAAACAGTCAGGCTTCAGCCCCTGACGCACGAGTTCGTAGACAACAACTGAACTGTCTACACCACCCGACAGAAGCACCGCTATACGCTTATCCTTATAATCCATCATATCATTTAAGCCATTTTACGCTATGCAAAAATACAATATAAGCCGTAAACCGCAAAATTTATAGGTAAAGAAAAGCAATCCGGCTGACGTGCAGCCATCACTTTATACATATATCTCTATTCTCTTGTCATGTTTCTGCCTGCATCGAGGCGTAGGAAAATGAAAAGAAGAATGGTAAAGCCCCAGAGGGATGAACCGCCATAACTGAAGAATGGCAGGGGAATACCGATGACTGGTGTCAGACCGAGCACCATGCCCACGTTTATGAAAACATGGAACAGGAAGATGCTGAGCACGCAATAGCCATAGATGCGCGAGAAACGGAAAGGCTGCCGCTCGGCAAGAAATATCAGTCGCAGTATGAGTGCAAGGAACAGAAGCAGCACGCCTGCAGACCCGAGAAAGCCTTCCTCCTCGCCTACTGTGCAGAATATAAAGTCGGTATCTTGTTCCGGCACATATTTCAACTTGGTCTGCGTTCCGTTAAGAAAGCCCTTGCCTTCAAGTCCGCCTGAGCCTATGGCTATCTCGCTCTGGTGCACGTTGTAGCCTGCTCCAGACAAGTCTTCTTCAAGTCCCAAGAGCACATTGATACGTGTGCGCTGGTGAACCTCTAATACATTGTTGAGAATATAGCTTGCCGAAAGGAAGAATATTACAGAGCCGAGACAAAAGGCGGCTATGAGATAGTAGTTGCGAATGCGCGAGCTGAGCCCCTGATATATTAGATAAATCATAAGTATAAGGCTTATTGCCACCTGCACCCATACTATGTTGAAAGGTATTACATATTTTGAGAACAGTAAAGCCACTGCCGTTACACCTATTAATATATATAACAGCATGCGCATCTCACGCTTGTTGCGGCAATAAATACCAATCATCGATGTTGTAAATATCTGTATCAGGAGCATCACGACGAATGTTCCAGTCATCGTCGGCGTCTCCCACAACTGCACTTCGCCGTATCTTATGCCTACAACGAAATAGATTACCATTGCCACGCCAGTGAAAAGTATGCTGCCAGGCATTCCCTCGCGGTAGAACATAAGGAAGAACGACAGGTAGACGAGCGCCGAGCCTGTTTCTTTCTGTCCGACTATGAACAGCATTGGCAGTAAGACTACGGCTGCTGCGGCTGCAAAATGTTTCCACCGCGACATGGTAAAACCGTAGGCACTCATTAACTTTGCCACAGCCAGCGCTGTTGCAAACTTTGCGAACTCAGCCGGCTGCAATCTCAGCGGACCCATTACGAGCCACGAGCGCGAGCCTTTTATCTCGTGAGGATTGAATATTGTGGCAAACAATAGCAGCAACAATGCCGCATAGATGACATAGGCAAACGTATCATAGAAACGGTCGTCGAGCATCAGAATTACAAATCCGAGACATATTGACGTTCCTATCCAGACTATCTGCATGCCTGAGCGCGATGAAAGACTGAATATGTCTGTGTCGCCGTATGTATAGCTTGCTCCGCAGACGCTTACCCATCCGAAGACGAGCAGGCACATGTATATGGCTATTGTCCACCAATCGAGTGAACGCAAAACGCCAGGTTTCTTATCTGTCCGCCTTACCATACCTTATACGTTTATGTTGGAATGCAGTTGCAATCTGTTCCGAAGATGCAGACAACTTTCCGTTAATATATTTTTCCATCATAAGTGAACCAATCGGCACACCATAGTCTGCACCGAATCCACCGTTCTCCACGTATACGGCAATGGCTATCTTCGGACTATTCATCGGTGCAAATCCCATGAATACCGAGTGGTCATGTCCTCTGTTCTGAGCCGTTCCCGTTTTTCCGCAGACAAGATAGTCGCCTCTGTTGGCAGCCTTACATGTTCCGCTGACTACTGCCCTGCGCATGCCTTCCACTACGAGCTCGTATGCGCGGCGGTTGGCTTTCGAGACATGCTTGCGTGTATAGAGCGTGTCAAGTGGCTGTCCTTTTATTCTCCTTACCACATGCGGCACATAGTAATAGCCCCTGTTGGCTATCGTAGCGCCAAGATTGGCTATCTGCAATGGCGTGAGGTTTACTTCTCCCTGTCCTATTGATATACTGATAACAGTCAGTCCGTTCCACGACTTGTTGTAGGCGTTGTCGTAGTAGTCGGCATTTGGTATGAGTCCTCTTTTCTCTCCTGGCAGGTCAACACCAAGCCTGTAGCCGAAGCCCATGCTGACCATATAGTCGCGCCAGGTATTCATGGCGTTCTGCACGCTGCCATACTTGCGCCTGTTGCCAAGCATGTAGTACAGTCCCCAGCAGAAGTATGCATTGCACGACGTGCCTATTGCAGGTATGAGGTTTATCGGTGATGCGTGCCCATGACAGCCTACGTGCAGTCCTTTGTACCTGAATCCGTGCGGACAGGGGAACGATGTACCCGGTCCGATGATGCCTTCGGTCAGGTAAGTCAGTGCCTGCGATGTCTTGAACGTAGAGCCTGGAGGGTATTGTCCCATAATAGAGCGGTTGAGCAGTGGCTTGAACGGGTTTTCGGCAAGTTCCTTATGTCGCTTTCCCCTGTTTCTTCCTGTCATTGTTCGCGGGTCGTATGTTGGCGACGACACCATGCAGAGCACTTCTCCTGTCGATGGTTCGATTGCCACGATGGAGCCTATCTTTCCCTCCATGAGCCTTTCTCCGAGAGCCTGCAGTTCGAGATCGATGCTCAGTTGCAGGTCTTTTCCCGGTACAGGCTTAGTATCCAGAGCTCCGTCCTGGTATCGTCCCTGTATTCTGCCGTGAGCATCGCGCAGCAAAATCTGCACGCCTTTCACTCCGCGCAGTTCTTTTTCGTAACTGCGTTCTATGCCGAGCTTGCCAATATAGTCGCCTGGCTGATAGTAGTCGTCATCTTCTATGTCTGACGGCGACACCTCTGCCACGTCGCCGAGAATGTGCGCGGCATAGGGATAGTTATACTGCCGCACGCTTCTTTTCTGTATATAGAAACCTGGAAAGCGGAATATCTTTTCCTGAAAGACACTGAATTCCTGGTCGGACAGTTGGCTCATGAACAGCTGCTGCGTAAAGCGTGAGTAGCCGGGATTCTTACTTCGGTCCTTAATGTCTTCCATTCGCTTGTTGAAGTATTCCTTCGTTATTCCGAGCGTGTTGCAGAATTCCATTGTGTCGATATGGTCTTTGGCTTCGTTCATTACGACCATGATGTCGTACGAGGGCTGATTGTAGACCAGCAGCTTGCCTGTCCTGTCGGTAACGACGCCTCGCGAGGGGAAGTCTACTTTCTTCAGGAATGCGTTAGAGTCGGCGTTTTTCTTATAGTCGTCGCTCATTATCTGCAGGGTGAACAGTCGTACGATATAAATCAGCACGATGGCTATAGCCACTCCGGCTATAACGTAACGTCGGTTTTCTAACTGAAAATCTTTCATCTGTGCCAATCCTAATATTTACTTCACGTATTTTTCTGCTGCCGTCATTTTCTCCTTACTGTCTCGAGCACCATTATGATGGCTATTGTCAGTGCGGAGCATCCCAGCACGTTCCACAGCCAGTTGAGCCAGTTGTAGAAGTTGAACGTCTCAAGCATGAAGAACAGTGCATTGTTTACTACTACGAGCAGCGAGACATACAGCAAAAAGTTAATAGTTCCCATAGAGTAGAGCGACGGTTTCAGGTCTTCCGCACTCTCGCGCTGCATGAACATTTCCAGCACCGAAGGCTTTATCAGTCCGATGAATGTCAGCGATGCTGCGCATACGCCCGGCATGTTGGCAAACGAGTCGAGCACGAGCCCCATTGCGAAGCTCCACAGCAGCAGAGCCCAACGTGGGTAGTTGCGCGGGAAAAGCAGAATGAAATAGACATACAACATCGGCGTTGCATGTCCCAGCAGGCGTATATGGCTCAGCACCAGCACATGCACGATGCAGAACAACATAAACAGCAATATGTCTCTGACTATTCTTAGGTTCATTCTCCTTGCTCTGTCGTTATTTTGATTTTTCCTGTTCAGGCTTTATCGAGTCTTGCGCCGTACGCAGGAGTTTCAGCCTTTCTTCTATTGTTTCGTCGTTGATGATGCAGACATCTCGCAGGCGTGAGAAGTCGGTCGACAACCTGACTTGCAGCCTGTACGACAGTCCGTCGGCTGAATTGTATATCTTCTCTACTTTTCCTACCATTATTCCTGGCGGAAACACCGACGAGTAGCCGCTTGTAACTATTCTGTCGCCCTTTCGGAAGCGTGCGTGTCGCGGTATGTCCTCCACGTAGGCTATGTCTGAAAGGCGTCCGTCCCATCGCAGATATCCGAAGTATCCGCGTCCGTCTATTGCGCAACTGATGTTCGAGTGTGTATTGATGACGGGTATTACTATGCTGTAGTGTGCCGACGTCATGTAGACTATGCCTACTATTCCGCTGCCGCATGCCACGCCCATGTCTGCCTTTACGCCGTCTTTCTCGCCCTTGTCTATCGTCAGCAGGTTGTCTGGGCGCGCCACAGAGTTGTCGATGACCTTTGCCTGTATGAGTTTGTAGTTTCTCAGTAGCGGCATCTGGCTGCTGTTGTAGTAGGCTGTGTCTTTCAAGCGTGCCAGCTGCTGGCTGTCGAGCATCTGTTCCTGCAGTGTGCGCAACTGCTGTTCGAGCATCAGGTTGCGCTCGGTCAGTTGTCCGTTGAGTGCCGAGAGGTAGAAGTATGACTCCACCTTCGAGTTCATTTCGTTTATTTTTCCCGTTACGGCATTTGCCGACGAGAACCATACGCTTCCCTGATAGCTGTTGTATTTGAACAACAACACAACACTGATTACCTCTAACAGTATGAAGAGGAACCAGTGGTTGTAGTTTTTCAGAAATTCTATGAGGTTGCGCATGCTTCTTTACGTTCTTATCGCATAAGGAAAGAGAAGCGGTCGACGTTCTTCAGTGCTATTCCTGCTCCCTTTGCCACGCTGTGCAATGGGTCTTCTGCTATGTGGAACGTGATGTTTATCTTGTCTGTCAGACGCTTGTTGAGTCCTCTGAGCAGTGCGCCTCCGCCTGTGAGGTAGATACCGTTTCTGACGATGTCGGCATAGAGTTCTGGCGGTGTCTTCTCGAGTGCGGACAATACGGCGTTCTCTATCTTTGCTATGGTCTTGTCGAGACAGTGTGCTATTTCCTGGTAGCATACGGGCACTTCCATAGGCAGCGCCGTGATGCGGTTAGGTCCGTGCACAACGTAGTCTTCGGGTGCTTCTTCTCCGAGATCGGTGAGTGCGCTGCCGACGTGTATCTTTATTCGCTCTGCCATTCTCTCGCTGACTTTGACGTTGTGCTGACGGCTCATGTATTCCTGTATGTCTGCCGTCAGGTCGTCGCCTGCGGTGCGTATCGAGTTGTTCGACACGATGCCTCCGAGCGAGATGACTGCGATTTCGGTCGAGCCTCCGCCTATGTCGACTATCATGTTTCCTTCGGGCGCTTCCACGTCGATGCCGATGCCGACGGCTGCTGCCATAGGCTCGAAGATGAGGTAGACGTCGCGTCCGTTGGCATGCTCTGCACTGTCGCGCACGGCACGCAGCTCAACTTCGGTAGAGCCCGACGGCACGCCGATGACCATGCGCAGCGACGGCGAGAAGAAGCGGCTGCCTGTGTGTACCATCTTTATGAGTCCGCGCATCATCTGCTCGCAGGCAGAGAAGTCGGCTATCACGCCGTTGCTCAGCGGGCGGATGGTGCGTATGTTGTCGTGTGTCTTCTCGTACATCATCTTTGCCTTTGCGCCTACGGCTATCATCTTGTCGGTGCGGCGGTCGAGTGCCACTACCGACGGCTCGTCTACTACAATCTTGTCGTTGCTGATGATTATGGTATTAGCGGTACCGAGGTCCATTGCAATACCCTGTATAAATGAAAAAAATCCCATAATTTTATTTGCTTATTCTGTTACTTTTACTGTTTCTTTTTCCTGACTTATTTCTGTGCAAACCATGTGCTTATGGCTGTGTCATACTGTCGGCACACTTCAAAGGCGCGTGTTGCCAGCATGCGGCGCTCTTCCAGCGTGGTTGTCGCTCCGCCCTTCCTGACTATGTCGGCAAGCACGCCGTATTCGTCGCGGCTCGCTACGATGACTACGTCGTTGAAGTTCTTGGCTGCCGCACGTATCAGCGAGATGCCGCCTATGTCTATCTTCTCGATGATGTCTGCCTCAGATGCGCCCGAAGCCACCGTCTGCTCGAAGGGATAGAGGTCTACGACGACGAGGTCGATTTCCGGAATTTCATATTTCGCCAGTTCCTCGTTGTCCGACTCCACAGCGCGGCGGGCGAGTATGCCGCCGAACACTTTGGGATGGAGCGTCTTCACGCGACCGCCAAGTATCGACGGATAGGTCGTTATGTCCTCGACACTGTCGCAGTCGTAGCCCAGCGACTTGATATAATCACGCGTTCCGCCTGTCGACAGGAACTTTACGTCGGATGCTGCAAGCTGGCGCAGCAGGTCTTCGAGACCCTCCTTATGAAATACAGAAATCAGTGCTCTGCGAATGATTTTGTTAGCTGCCATAAAATAAGTAATGTTTAAGTGTGCAAAATTACACTTTTTTTTTTATACAATAAAATATTGCCGCAAAATATTTCAAAGTAAGCGTTTTTTAATGGTTTTTTATGGTTTTCGGCAACGGCTCGGAGGCATCGGCTCTCCGAACTGAGAAAAATCACGCCCCTGCAAAAACCGTGCCAAACTCATCAGAATTTTCTTTCGAGCAGAAAAAGTATGAAAAATTTTGACAGGAAAAAACTTGCAAAATAGAATCGGAACAGTCTTCAAAACTGCTAAATTCTGTTAATTTTCGAGTCGGCAATAATTGTTAAAATTGTCAAAGAGTACCTCTGACACGTCTAATTTGCATTTTTTGACCTGCGAAACATAGTGCCCAACACCCTCAAACACTATGTTTGGCATCCTCAAACACACTGTTTGACAATCTCAAACATGCTCTTTGACATTTTTAACATATACAATTCATACACAAAAACACTGTATTCCGCACTAACATATTGACTGTCAGAGGAATACAGACGCATGCGAATTTTGGGTATATTTTGCCCCAGCAATTTCCGAAACGACTTTCGCGGGCATTCTCGCGACACTAAACTGGCAAAAATTGATTAACCTTTTTCCACTTCATGCCAGACATAAAAACAGACTAAAAAGCACCGTCCGCATCTGCATCACAAAAAGAAAATCAGCATTTCGTTTTGCTTTTCGCACTTTTATGCGTAACTTTGTAGCCACAAACTATAATTAAACGGTTACTATTATGCCAACAGACAAAGTAGCATACTGTCTCGACATAGCAGACTACGACCTCGATACCATCACAAACTACAACATCGAAGCACGCTATCCTGACGACAAGGAAGAACTGTCGCGTACTCTTACCGAACGTTTCTGCCGAAGAATGATAGACGACACCAAACAACTGCAACAATGGATAAAAGACAAGCTCTGACACGCGAGGAAGCTCTCGAACTCGTAAGGCGATACAAGGAGAAAATCAGCAGCCGGTTTGCTGTTGAGCCAAAAGTCATGATGTTTGGCTCCTACTCTAAGGGAAACGCACATCCGGACAGCGACATTGACGTAGCAGTTATAGTGCCTACCTATGGTAAGAGCAAGTCAGAAATGTCGAAAGGCTTGTGGCGCGATGTTCGCGACATAAGTTTCCTGATAGAGCCAGTGCTCATGGCTGAAGACCGCTGGTCGCCACTCTACGACGATGTAATGCGCACGGGAGTAACGGTATAGACACTACATCGAACTATTGCTAACAATATTCGCTATTATTGCATCATACTAAAATATTCCCTCCTTTTCGCGGACTATTGCGAATGTACTATCTATTCCTGCATTTTAAGCTATTGTTTTCGCCAATAGATTAAAAGAAAATCAGCATTTCGTTTTGCTTTTCGCACTTTTATGCGTAACTTTGCACAATAGATTGCCTGGCAGGCAGACTGCAAGCAGTCTTAGGCTTTTTATCCAAAGAGACTTCACATATTAGACATTTATGAAAAGATTGCTTTTTCTCGCTACTGTACTGATACAGTTTGCCGTAGGTTTCTCGCAGCCGATACATACTGCCGTGCCCGAGCGACAGCCTGGACAGCTGGATGCCATAGCCATGACGGCGCCGGCTATAGACTGCGTGCGCGTTGGGTTTGTAGGACTCGGAATGCGCGGAACAAGTGCCGTTGAACGATTTTGCAACATCCCCGACAGCAGGGTTGCAGCACTGTGCGACGCCGAGCAGCAAGCCATAGACCGCTCGATGAGGACACTGAGGGCTCACGGCATAGACAACGTGCCGGCATACTGCGGCACAGAGGCATACAAAGAACTGTGCGAGCGCGACGACATAGACCTTGTATATATATGTACCGACTGGGCAAGCCACGTGCCGATAGCACTCTATGCCATGCAGCACGGCAAGCACGTTGCGATAGAGGTGCCGGCGGCAACGGCGATGGACGATATATGGAAACTCATAAACACGTCGGAACTGACGCGGAAACACTGCATGATGCTGGAAAACTGCGTGTATGATTTCTTCGAGATGGCTTGCCTCAACATGGCGCAGCAGGGACTCTTCGGAGAGGTGCTGCACGTGGAAGGGGCTTACCTGCACAACCTCGACCAGTTCTGGGACGAGTACTGGCACAACTGGCGGCTGGACTACAACTACAAGCATCGTGGCGACGTATACCCCACTCACGGCATCGGTCCCGACTGCCAGGTGCTGAACATACACAGGGGCGACCGCATGGACTATCTCGTGTCGATGGACACGAAGTCGGTAAACGGCAGAAAGCACATGGAAAAGCGTACGGGCAAGGAATGCAACGACTTTGCTAACGGCGACCAGACATCAACGCTCATACGCACGGCTAACGGAAAGACCATCCTGCTGCAACACAACGTGATGACTCCAAGACCATACAGCCGCATGTTTCAGATTACCGGTACCGACGGATATGCAAGCAAATATCCGCGCGAGGAACTGTGCTTCCGCGAGGAAACACTGGCTGAGAACATCTCGCCCGACTATCAGAACCTGTCGTCGCACGCTGCACTGCCCGACAGCATCAGCAAGAAGATAACGAGGAAATACCTGCCGCAGTTTGTCAAGGACATAGAGGCAAAGGCACGGGAAGTAGGCGGACACGGAGGAATGGACTACATCATGGACTACCGCCTGATATACTGCCTGCATCGCGGACTGCCACTCGACATCGACGTCTACGACATGGCGGAATGGTGCTGCATATCGGAACTGTCAAGAATAAGCATAGAAAACGGTTCCGCACCAGTGGCAATACCCGACTTTACACGAGGTGCGTGGACGAAAACAAAGGGATTTAAATACGCTTTCTAACTGAAATAAACATCATCAAACATAATTATGGACAACGCCAGAAACATGGAACGACTGAAGAAAATAGCAAAATCGTTCAACCTGAAGGGCGACATCGCCACTATCGAACCACTCGGGAACGGACTGATAAACGATACTTTCATCGTTAAGACTGAGGCTGCCGACACGCCCGACTATGTGCTGCAACGCATTAACACACAGATATTTACCAACGTAGAGGTATTGCAGCGAAACATCGAGGCTGTAACACGGCACATCAGGATGAAACTGACCGAGCGCGGCACCGACGACATAGACCGCCGCGTACTGACATTCCTGAACACACCGAGCGGCAGGACATATACCGTCGACGACGAGGGATGCTGCTGGCGAATGTCGGTGTTTATTGCAAACTCGCACACGCTCGACATCGTGGACTGCAACAGCGCGAAAAGCTGCGGCAAGGCTTTCGGCGAGTTTGAAAGCCTGCTGGCTGACATTCCCGATACGCTCGGCGAGACCATACCGCGATTTCACGACATGGAACTGAGAGCAGCACAACTCGATGAGGCAATACACAACGATGCCGCCGGACGACTGCATGAGGTAGAAGAAGAGGTGGCTGTCATAGAAGACATGGCTGACGACATGTGCAGGGCAGAACAACTGCACCGAAAGGGAATGCTGCCGAAACGCATCTGCCACTGCGACACGAAAGTGAACAACATGCTCGTCGACGACAACGGCAACGTGCTGTGTGTCATAGACTTAGACACGGTCATGCCGTCGTACGTCTTTTCCGACTACGGCGACTTCCTGCGCACAGCGGCAAACACAGCGGCTGAAGACGAGCCAGACCTGTCGAAAGTATGCTTCAGAGAAGATATTTTCCAGTCGTTCACAGAAGGCTACATCGGCGCTACCGCCAGTTTCCTGACAAAAACAGAAAGACAGAACCTGCCGTTTGCAGTAGCACTGTTTCCGTACATGCAGGCAACGCGTTTCCTAACCGACTACCTGAACGGCGACACATACTATAAGACGGCTTACGACCAGCACAATCTCGTGCGCACAAGAAACCAGCTGGAACTGCTGCGACAGATACTGGAACGCATGGCGAAAATAGAAAAGTTCATCGCTTCTATATAACGAAAAAGACGATATTTGTTTTTTTATTTATTAATGTAAAAAAAAATATATACCTTTGTCCCCAATTAGAAAAATAACAGAATAAAAAGCAATACAAAAATGAATATAGAAAAGCAAATCATAGAGGCTGCCATGTCTGTCATAGAGGAACTCTACGGACAGAAAGCTGCCGAAAACACAATAGCACTTCAAAAGACACGCAGCGATTTTGAAGGCAACCTGACACTCGTTGTCTTCCCTTTCCTGAAGATGTCGCGCAAGTCGCCGGAAGCAACGGCACAGGAAATCGGCGAACAACTGAAAGCAAAATGCACGGCAATAGCCGACTTCAACGTGGTGAAGGGTTTTCTCAATCTTGTCATCTCGCCCGCCGCATGGATAAGCATGCTCAACGACATAGAGGCAGACGACTGCTTCGGCATGAAAAAGGCAACTGACGACAGCCCGCTCGTTATGATTGAATACTCAAGTCCAAACACTAACAAGCCTCTGCACTTGGGACACGTGCGCAACAACCTGCTCGGATGGTCGCTCGCAAAGATAATGGAAGCCAACGGCAACCGAGTAGTGAAGACTAACATCGTGAACGACAGGGGCATACATATATGCAAGTCGATGCTGGCATGGCTGAAATGGGGCAACGGCGAAACACCGGAAAGCAGCGGAAAGAAAGGCGACCACCTGATAGGCGACTACTATGTGGCTTTCGACAAGCATTACCGCGAAGAGGTAAAGGAACTGAAAGAAAAACTCATAACTGAAGGTGTCGACGAAGAAACGGCAGAGAAAAGAGCCAAAGACGAGGCACCACTGATATGCGAGGCTCACGACATGCTCGTAAAATGGGAACAGAACGACCCAGAAATAAGAGCACTGTGGGAAAAGATGAACGAATGGGTGTATGCAGGCTTCGATGAGACATACAAGGCTATGGGAGTCAGTTTCGACAAGATATACTACGAGTCGCAGACTTATCTCGAAGGCAAGAAGAAAGTAGAGGAAGGACTCGAGAAGGGAATATTCTTCCGCAAGGACGACAACAGCGTATGGGCTGACCTGTCGGCTGACGGACTCGACCAGAAACTGCTGCTGCGCAGCGACGGAACAAGCGTATATATGACGCAGGACATTGGAACAGCTAACATGCGTTTCAATGACTACCCGATAGACAAGATGATATATGTCGTGGGCAACGAACAGAACTACCACTTCCAAGTGCTGTCTATACTGCTCGACCGATTAGGCTTCAAATGGGGCAAGGAACTTGTTCACTTCTCCTACGGCATGGTGGAACTGCCTAACGGAAAGATGAAGAGCCGCGAGGGAACTGTCGTCGATGCCGACGAACTGATAGCATCGATGATAGACAATGCACGGAAAATGAGCGAGGATAAGGTAAACAAGATAGAAGGCATCAGCAACGATGAAGCAAATGAAATAGCACGCATCGTCGGACTGGGAGCACTGAAATACTTTATACTGAAAGTGGACGCGCGAAAGAATATGCTCTTCAATCCGGAAGAATCTATCGACTTCAACGGCAACACAGGACCGTTCATACAGTACACTCACGCAAGAATCAGGTCAATACTGCGCAAAGCTGAAGAACAGGGCATAGACATAGAGAAGACTATTGGCGAAGACATGCCGCTGAACGATAAGGAAGCCGAACTGATACAGAAAATGAACGAGTTTACGGCAGCCGTAGAACAGGCAGGAAAAGACTATTCACCAAGCGGAATTGCCAACTACTGCTACGAACTGACCAAACAGTTCAACCAATTCTACCACGAATGCAGCATACTCAATGCTGACTCAGACAGAGAGAGAGCAGTAAGACTCGTGCTGGCAAAGAACGTTGCTAAAGTGATAAAGAACGGCATGGCTCTTCTTGGCATAGAAGTTCCGGAAAGAATGTAACAGAACAACGGCATGGACTTAGTTAATCCACCAGACTACCGCAACGACACCGTACTGCCACTTCCGCCGGAAGTGAAAGCCAACGCATGGGCTGTGGATGCTGCATGCAGCGGCAATCCGGGACCAATGGAGTACAGAGCCATTGATTTGGCTACAGGAACGGAAGTTTTCAGATATGGTCCGCTACACGGAACAAACAACATTGGCGAGTTTCTTGCCATAGTCCACGCGCTTGCACTGATGAAGCAGAAGAACATCAGCGGCAAGGTTATATACACCGACTCGAACAATGCCATGACGTGGCTGAAGAAGAAACACTGCAAGACCACATTGCAGAGAAACGAAAAGACCGAAAAACTTTTCGGCATAATAGCAAGGGCAGAACAGTGGCTGCGCATCAATCCGATAACTGTCGACATAGAGAAATGGGACACACAACGGTGGGGTGAGATTCCCGCCGACTTCGGACGCAAACACTGACAAATACAGAAAAACATAAAAAATAGAAAGAATAACATAACAATAAAAGTTTAAAGAAATTATGGCAGAAGAATTAGAAGTGAAAACCCTCGACCAAGTCGTTGTAAGATTCTCTGGCGACTCTGGCGACGGTATGCAGCTTGCTGGTAACATTTTCTCAACAGTTTCGGCTATAGTCGGAAACGGAATCTCTACCTTTCCTGACTATCCTGCCGATATTCGCGCCCCGCAAGGCTCGCTGACTGGTGTCAGTGGATTTCAGGTTCACATTGGAGAAGGAAAAGTTCTGACCCCAGGCGACAAGTGCGACGTACTGGTTGCGATGAACGCTGCGGCTCTTAAGACTCAGTATCAGTATGCAAAACGACATGCAACTATCATCATCGACACAAATTCTTTCGGACCAAACGACCTTAAGAAAGCTGAGTTCAAGACAGATGACTATCTTACCGAGATGGGCATCGACAGCGACAGAGTGGTTGCTTGTCCTATAACAAAAATGGTGAAGGACTGTCTTGCTGACAGCGGCATGGACAACAAGTCGATACTAAAGTGTCGAAACATGTTCGCGCTGGGACTCGTCTGCTGGTTGTTCCATAGAGACATAAAACTGGTGGAGGACTATCTGCTCGACAAATTTGCAAAAAAGCCTGAACTGGCTATTAACAATATAAAGGTTGTGCGTGCCGGATACGATCACGGACACAACGTACACGCAAGTGTCCCGGCTACCTACCGCGTAGAATCGAAGCACAAGACAACAGGCAGATACATGGATATCACAGGCAACAAGGCTACGGCTTACGGTCTGATTGCTGCTGCTGAGAAAGCCGGACTGAAGTTGTATCTCGGTTCATATCCTATCACTCCTGCCACCGACATACTGCACGAACTGTCGAAGCACAAGTCGCTTGGCATCATCACCGTACAGTGCGAAGATGAGATTTCGGGCTGTGCAAGTGCCATAGGCGCATCGTTCGCCGGCGCACTGGCTGCCACCAGCACATCGGGACCTGGACTCTGCCTGAAGAGCGAAGCCATGAACCTCGCTGTAATGGATGAGCTTCCACTGGTCATCATCGACGTTCAGCGTGGAGGACCGTCAACAGGACTGCCGACAAAGAGTGAGCAGACAGACCTCTTGCAGGCACTCTACGGCAGAAACGGAGAAAGTCCGATGCCTGTAATTGCTGCTACAAGCCCGACAAACTGTTTCGACTCGGTTTATGCCGCATCAAAGATTGCGCTTGAGCACATGACGCCGGTAATTCTCTTGACCGATGCTTTCATTGCCAATGGTTCTGCCGCATGGCGTCTGCCAGACATTGCGGAACTGCCGGAGATACATCCGCACTATGCCACACCTGAGATGAAGGACAACTATACTCCTTATTTCAGGGACGAAAAGACTAAGGCTCGCTACTGGGCTATTCCTGGTCAGGAAGGCTACACACACATTCTGGGCGGTCTGGAGAAAGACGGCAAGACCGGAGCCATATCTACCGACCCGCAGAACCACGACGAAATGTGCCGCCTGAGGGCAGAGAAGGTTGCAAACATTCCTGTTCCTGACCTTGAGATTATGGGCGATGCCGACAATGCCGAGCTGCTTATCGTTGGTTTCGGAGGTACATACGGACACCTCTACTCTGCTATGGAGGAATTGCAGCAGCGTGGCTACAAAGTGGCACACACCCACTTCTCGTTTATCAATCCACTGCCGAAAAACACAGCCGACGTGCTGATGAGATACAAGAAGGTGGTCGTAGCCGAGCAGAATCTGGGTCAGCTCGCTTCTTTCCTCAAAGCACGCATAAACGGATTTGTGCCATATCAGTACAACGAAGTCAAGGGACAGCCGTTTGTCGTTGCTGAACTGGCTGATGCATTTGAAGCTATAATAAAAGAGTAAGATACATAACAACAACATAAAAAGGAGAAAACAATATGACAACATATACAGCTCAAGACTATAAGAAAGGACAACCACGATGGTGTCCAGGCTGTGGCGACCACTTCTTCCTGGCTTCACTGCACAAGGCAATGGCAGAATTAGGAATACCGCCACACAAGGTTGCCGTCATCTCGGGTATCGGTTGTTCGAGCCGTCTGCCTTACTATGTCAACACTTACGCCATGCAGACCATTCACGGACGTGCCGCTGCAATAGCCACAGGCGTCAGGGTAACCAACACCGAGCTTTCCGTATGGCAGATATCGGGCGACGGCGACGGACTCGCTATCGGCGGAAACCACTTCATTCATGCCATGCGCAGAAACGTAGGCATCAACATCATATTGCTGAACAACCGCATCTATGGTCTGACGAAAGGACAATACTCGCCTACGTCGCCACGCGGATTCGTATCAAAGTCGAGCCCTTACGGAACTGTTGAAGACCCGTTCCGCCCTGCCGAACTGTGCTTTGGCGCACGCGGACGATTCTTCGCACGAACCGTAGCCACAGACGGACCGGAAACGGTAGAGGTGCTGAAGGCTGCACAAAACCATGAAGGAGCAACGGTATGCGAGATTTTGCAGAACTGCGTCATCTTCAACAATGGCGTTTACGACCCTATATATAATAAGGAGAACCGCAAGAAGAATGCCATCTACCTGCAACACGGCAAGAAACTTGTCTTTGGCGAGAACGACGAGATGGGTATCGTGCGCGACGGTTTCAACCTCAAGGTAGTGAAGATTGGCGAAGGCGGATGGACGATGGACGATGTTCTCGTGCACGATGCACACTGCGAGGACAACACATTGCAAATGAAGCTGGCTCTCATGGACACATCGGAGGGATTCCCAGTGGCTCTCGGAGTAATTCGCGACGTGCCGGCGCCTACTTACAACAACGCCATTTGGAACCAGATTGACGACGTCAAGCAGAAGAAAAACTATCACAACTTCTCTGAGTTGCTTGAAACCAACGACATCTGGGAGGTGAAATAGTTTGCCGAGCGAATGCAAATATTCAGAATAACAGACAAGAGGGGCATTCATAACACAAACTCTTGAGAAACAGATATTATCCTATATGAATAATAGACACATTACATTGATCGCAACGATGCTGCTATGCACCGTTGCGATTTTTGGTCAAGACCAGCCCAAACTGGAAGTGAGACCGGTAGCAAGACTGCTCATGGACGCTGCGCTTATAGACGCCGGAAGCGAAAACAAAGACCTTAACGACGGCTTCGCAGTGCCCGACGTGCGCATCGGCGTGGCTGCAAAGTACGGCGACTGGTCGGCTACGATAGAGGCAGGCATGCAGTTTGGCAAGGTTACGCCTATGGACATGTATATCCGCCGCGACTTCTCGCCAACCGACTATGCGCGAGCCGGATTTTTCGTCAACCAATACGGACTGCAGGCGGCATACAGCAGCTCGCTGAAAACGGGCATGGAGGAGCCGCGAAGCAACATGGCTCTGGCGCACAACTACCAGCTCGGAGCAGAATACGTACACCACGACAGCAAGTTTTTTGGCTCACTTTGCTTCTTCAGCGAGAAGGAATCGATGATGCGGGCTGGCAACGAGACGGGCAATCAGGGTGTCGGTGTAGTGTCGAGACTGGTCTACAGACCGCTGCACGACGACAACGGAAACATTCTTGCCATAGGTATTTCGGGCGGACTGCAAACGGCTCAGTACAACAAAGACAACGAACTGAACCACAGACAGATAACGCTGATGAGCACATACCCCACACGCGTTTCGTCAGTGGCTGCGCAGAAGGCGGAGATTACAGATGCGCGCTTCATGGCTGAGTTCACTCCTGAGCTTACGGCATCGTACGGCAGATGGTGTTTCGAGGGACAATACTACTTCAATCAGGTCAACAGGCGCAACTCGCTGCCTGCATTCATTGGCTCAGGGGCATACGGAATGGTGCGTACCATCATCAAGGGCAAGCCATACCAGCACAACGACGACTTCTGCATGACTGCCATTCCGCAGGGAGGAACGATGGAACTGTGTCTCGGATACAGTTACTCCGACCTCAATTCCAGAAAGGCGCAGATACGGGGAGGAATAGTGAACGACTACTCGCTGGTGTTCAACTATTACATCAACAACTATATACTGTGGCGCGTGCGTGGCTCGGTTACTACGGCAAAGGCTCGCACGGGCTTCGAAGACAACACTGTGTCGATACTGGAGACCAGATTGCAGATTAAGATATAAGAAACGGATGCCTGCCTTTTTGCGTTTCGCATAACCACATGCAAAATATGCTGAAATTACAGACGGCTTGTAATATTGTGACAGCATAGTTGTAACACCGTTACAGATAGTCTGTAACAGGATTACAAGACACTTGTAAAAAACTGATTAGGCTGAGTCTGTCATGCGGGATGGCACTGCACCTTACGTTAAACGCAAATAACATCCTTCTTGTCAAGATGTTATTTGCGTTTTTATTATTACTTGCAGCATTGCTGCCGCCCATGCCTATATCACTCCGAACTGATGCAGGAAGATTGCCATGATGCTTATCGGGCAGACATACCGCACGCAGAATAGCCATACGCCATATAGGCTTCCTTTCAGCGTACCATAGTTCGTGAATTCGTCGCGGCTGATTTTCGTCGGCACATACCAGCCTATGAACAGGCTCGTCAGCAGTCCTCCGAACGGCAGAAGTATCTGTCCGGTAACGAAATCGGCTGCATCAAACAGCGTCTTTCCCATCACCGTCAGCCCTTCTCTGCCGCCAAACGACAGCGCACAGAAAGCCGCTACGACCGAACAGCCAAGAGTTACAATCCACGCACCCTTGCTTCTCGACACCTTCAACTCCTCATGGAAGAACGCCGTAGACACCTCGTGCAGCGAGATGAGCGACGTGAGGGCAGCCAGAGAGAGCAGTATGTAGAACAGCAACGACACTATGAGTGGCAGCAGCGGCACACTGCCGAAAGCCTGCTGGAATACGTTTGGCAACGTGATGAATATGAGCGACGGACCGCTGTCGGGCTGCACGCCAACGGAAAAGGCAGCAGGAAATATCATCAGTCCGGCAAGTATGGCTATCAGAGAGTCGATGACGCTTATCTCGACAGCCGATTTCGTTAGGTTGGTGTCGCGCGAAAAATAGCTTGCATAGGTGCAGATGCAACCCATACCGATGCTGAGCGAATAGAACGCCTGACCTAATCCGCCGAGAAAGACATCCTTGTCCAGTTCGCCGAAGTCGGGCTTCAGCAGATAGTTTATGCCCTTCGAGGCTCCCGGCAGCATGCACGAGGCTACAACAATGACAAGCAGCAGGACGAAAAGCGTAGGCATCATCATCTTCGACGCCCGCTCGATGCCTTTCTCCACACCGCGCGTAATGATGAAATGCGTGGCAAAAAGAAAGACTACAGCCCACAAAATCGGCTTCCACGCATTGGTGGAGAAATCTGCAAAATAAGTCTGGTAGTACGCCGCATCGCCTGTCATCTGCCCTACAAGCGTTCCGTAAATGTATTGCAGGCACCATCCCGACACAACGGCATAGTAGCCCGTGATGATGAAACCAGTCATGACACCAATATATCCAATGACTTTCCACACCGAGCCGTTAGCCAGTTTGCTGTATGCGCGAGCCGAGTTCGACGCTCCGTGCCTGCCTATGATAAACTCGCTTATCATGCATGGTATGCCCAGAAGCAGCACGCAGACGATGTAAACAAGTATGAACACGGCGCCACCGTTCTCGCCCGTCATGTAAGGGAAGCGCCACACGTTGCCCAGACCGACTGCCGAGCCGGCTGTAGCAAGTATGATTCCGAGTTTGGAACCGAAGTTTGCTCTTTCCGAATGTTTCATAAATTTCTGTTTTTCAGGACACGTTCGTTCCTGTTTGTATCTTCAATTATTTCGTAATCCTGTCGTATGGGAGTACCGTCTCCGTCGGTATATATCCATGGCACAAGCCATTATCAGCATCATCTCATACATTTGCCTGTGCCGGCAGATGCCTTATTTCTTCCTGTATATAGGCTCTATCGTGTCGCTCCACTGTGAGAATGGCACTTTCCGCAGCCTCGAATTATAGAAACGCACGTCGCCCGTAACCTCCAGTCCTATGAAGTCCGGCTTGTCGAAAGCCTCATCCTCGCTGCCAAGTTCCACTTCCGCGACGACGAGACCCTCGTTTTCTCCGGCAAATTCGTCAACCTCGAACGTGTGGTTTCCTACGTCTACCAGATAGCGCGTCTTCTCTATCAGCGGTCGCTCGCACAGTTTCAGCAGTTCGCGAGCCTCGTCTGTGCTTATCTCCTTCTCAAACTCATATCGCGAAAAGCCCTCTACGATCTTGCTTTTTATAGTGAGAAAGGCTTTCTCGTCGCGCAACCTGACACGCACGGATGCTGTCTTTGCCAGAATATAGCCCTGTTTTACAGCATATTTTCTGCGTGCCCGAGTACGAAAGTCAATGTCGTTTCTGACAAGAAACTTCCGTTCTATCTCCATTCCACTCATTGCTTAATGCTTTATACAGTGAGGTTATGAGGCTGAACTGCCAGTTGCGTGCCGTTCCAGCCTTATAACCTCACTCTCGTTTGCTTGCCTGTGTCAGCTTCTGCTTACAGTGATGAAACAATCAGGAAGATGAAAGCCAGCAGCAACAGTATGCCGAAAATCCACTTGATGACCAACTGTGCCTGCTTTTCCTGTTTCTTCTGCTTTGCAATGCGTCTTGCTTCTTTCTGTTCCTTGCTCATATTTCTATTGTTTATTTAGTTTATAAATGTGTGTCTTTTCATTCGTCCACCACTGGGAATTCCATCAGATATGCCTTTATGAAGCCGTCTATCTTTCCGTCCATCACAGCGTCTACATCTGTGGTCTGATAGTTTGTGCGGTGGTCTTTCACTCTTCGGTCGTCGAAGACATAGCTTCTGATTTGGCTGCCCCACTCTATTTTCTTCTTTCCCGCCTCTATCTTAGCCTGCGCTTCGAGACGTTTCTTCATTGCGCGGTCGTAGAGTTGCGATTTCAGCAGTCGCATGGCGTTGTTTCTGTTCTCGAGTTGCTTTCGGCTTTCGGTGTTTTCGATGAGTATTTCTTCCTCTTCTCCCGTGTCTGGGTCAACGTACTGGTATCTCAGGCGTACGCCCGTTTCCACCTTGTTGACGTTCTGTCCTCCTGCTCCAGATGAGCGGAATGTGTCCCACGAGACCTTCGACGGGTCTACATACACTTCTATCGTGTCGTCTACGAGCGGTGATACGAATACCGACGCGAAACTTGTCATTCGCTTACCCTGTGCGTTGAAAGGCGACACCCTTACCAGTCGGTGCACTCCGCTCTCGCTTTTCAGGTATCCATAGGCATATTCTCCGCCTTCGATTTCCATCGTTACGCTTTTTATTCCAGCCTCGTCGCCTTCCTGCAAGTTGCTTATCGTAACCTTATGGCTGTGTGCCTCAGCCCATCTTATGTACATTCTCATGAGCATCTGCGCCCAGTCCTGGCTCTCGGTGCCACCGGCTCCGGAGTTTATCTTGAGCACGCAGTCCATCGGGTCTTCCTTCTGGCGCAGCATGTTCTTTAGTTCGAGCTGTTCTATGGCGTCTATGGCGCGTCGGTAGTCGTTGTCTACATCCTCCTCGCTTACCATTTCCTCATGATAGAAGTCGAAAGCCAGCTGCAATTCGTCGGCAGCATTGCGCACCTCGCTGTATCCGTCGAGCCATTTCTTTATGTCCTTCACCTTCTTCATCTGCTCCTGTGCGCGTTTCGGGTCGTCCCAGAAGTCGGGTGCCTGAGTGCGCAAGTCCTCCTCTTCGTATTCTATTTTCTTCCTGTCTATGTCGAGGTATCGGTAGAGGGCATCGGCTCTTTCGAGTACATCCTTTAGCTGTTCAGCTGTTATCATTGCCTGTTTATTCTTCTTTATACATATTATTAATGACGTCGGCGTAGTTTTTCAGCAGGACGTTTCGCCTTATCTTCAGCGTGTTTGTCAGTTCTCCTGCTTCCATAGAGAAGTGCTTTGGCAGCAGTGTGAAGCGTTTTATCTGCTCGTATCCTGCAAGTCCCTGCTGCAGGGTGTTTATTCTCTCGCCTATCATTTTCACTATCTTGCGGTCGCTGCACATCTGTTCCTTCGTCGTGCATCTGATGTTGTTGTCGCGTGCATATTCCTCCAGCAGTGCGAAGTCGGGCACTATCAGTGCCGAGACAAACTTTCTCTGGTCGGCTATGACGGCTATCTGCTCTATGAACTTGTCTACGAGCATGCGTGCCTCTATCATCTGCGGTGCTATATACTTTCCGTTGGAAGTCTTGAAGAGGTCTTTTATCCTGTCGGTGAGGAACAGTTCCTTGCCCTTGATGTAGCCTGAGTCGCCCGTGTGGAAGTATCCTTCTTCGTCGAAAGCCTTTTTGTTGAGGTCTTCGCGCTTGTAGTATCCGCGCGTTATCGTCGGGCCTTTCAGCAGTATTTCGTTGTTCTCTCCTATCTTGATGCTTATGCTGTGTATAGGTATGCCCACCGAGCCGATAGTGTAAGGCTCGTCCTTATGGTTGCACGACACTGTCGCGAGGCTTTCCGTCAAGCCGTAGCCCACCATCATGCCTATGCCCACCGAGTGTATGAATTCTTCCACTTCTGCCGACACCGTAGCGCCTGCCGTCGGGAAGAAGTTTGGGTTTTCGAGTCCAATCTGCTGACGTATGAGCTTGAACAGTGTCCTGTTGAAGAAAGCATATTCTGCCGCGAGCATTACTGGCGGTCGCTTTCCGCGTGCCAGATACTCTATGTTGTATTTCCGTCCTACGCGCAGTGCTTTCTTGAAAAGCATCTTCTTTGCGCCTCCAGCCTTGTCTATCTTTGCCTGCACGCCTGTGTAGACTTTCTCCCAGAAGCGCGGCACGGCGCACATGCATGTAGGGTGTGTCTCGCGCATCGACTGCTGTACTTCGCGAGGATAGGTGTTGACGATGAACTCGGCGCCTTCGGTCATGGCGAAGAATGTCCATCCGCGCTCGAATATGTGGGTGAACGGCAGGAAGTTCATGACTCTGTCTTTCTCGCCTACGGGCACGCACTTGTCGTTGGCATCGAAGGCGGCATGGAATTGGCTGTATGTCAGTATCACGCCCTTCGAGTCGCCCGTAGTGCCTGAGGTGTAGAGTATGTTGGCTATGTCGTCTTCGTTTGCCTGTGTGTAGAGCCTTTCTATCTCCGGCTGACGCGGCAGTCCCTCGCCGAGCTTCATGAAGTCTTCGAAGTAGATGGTGTTGGGGTCGTGGTTGTTTATGCGCACGCTGCTGTCGAACACTATTATGCGTTCCAGCGTCGGACACAGCGGCAGCACGCGGTAAGCCTTGTCATACTGCTCCTGCTCGCCGACGAACAGCACTCTTATATGTGCGTCGCCGACGATAAACTTCAGCTGTTCTTCTGAGCTCGTGGAGTAGAACGGCACCGTTACGGCACGGATGCCGAAAGCGCCGAAGTCGACAAAGTGGCAGAATATGGAGTTCTGCGAGAACACTCCGATGTTCTCCTGTACGCCTATGCCCAGGTTCATCAGGGCATTAGACACCGTGCGGACTTTGTCGGCAAAGGTGCGCCACGAAATGGTTTTCCACGCAAGACTGCCGAAGTCGCGATAGGTAAGCACAGGCTTGTCGCCATATTTTTTTGCCTGCTCAAACACGAGCTGAGAGAGATGACATTTGGTTTGCATTATCACATACTTGTTTTGTTATCAATGCAAAAGTAAACATATTTTTCCTATTCTCCACATTTTTTCAGCAAAAATCTTTACTTTTTATTTTTCGCGGCGGACATATCTGCGGAAACGCATGCACAAAACCGTGCGCAAAAATGATGCATTGATTATTTGCAGACTGTCGCGTGAGTGCCCTCGAAACCCGTTTCGGAAATCGAAGGGGCAAAATATGCCCAAAATTCGCATACGTTTGTAATTGCCTGACAGTCAGTTTGTTAATCGCAGATATAAGCCTTTTATGCAGAAAATACAAGTGTTAAAATTGTCAAAGAGCATGTTTGAGAATGTCAAACACACTGTTTGAGGAGGTCAGACATAGTGTTTTAGGGTGTCGGGCACTGTGTCTGGCAGTGCAAAATAGACGAAATAGGTGCCTCAAACATACTCTTTGACATTTTTAACACTTATCGCCGACCAAGTTTTTCACATATTTTAGCACTTTCAGAGGCTGTTCCGCATCTATTTGGAGAGTTTTTCCATGTCAAAAATTTTCATAAAATCATGCCCTGCTCTGCATGAATTTTGTTGGCGTGATGCCATAGAACGACTTAAACTGCCGCGTGAAATGCTGCGGATATTCAAAGCCGAGTCTTTCTGCCGTTTCGGCAATGGTCTTGCCGCTGACAAGCAGTTCCTTAGCCCTCTGCATGAGAAAGCGGCGTATGATGTTGGTGGCGGTGTCGCCGAGTTCTCCGAAAGAGAAAAAATGGTATAAAAAACCGCCATATATATAAGTGATATTGTGTGAAAATGCTTAATTTTGCATCGGCAAATACATTGAAAATTGTGTTTATATGAGAAAAATATCATTGCTGTTTGCCGTAATTTTGGCAACGGCTTACGTTAATGCTCAGAAAAATATGACTTTGACAGACAGAGAATGCTCGCTGGTGGTTATTGCAGCCTGCGAGGCTAAGGGCGACATGGCTGCCCTGAAAAGAGAAGTGAACAATGGTTTTGACGCCGGTCTCACTGTAAGCGAGGCTAAGGAGGCACTGTCGCAACTGTATGCCTATACGGGTTTTCCGCGCTCGCTGAACGCACTTGGAGCCCTGCAGGCTGTCGTGGCTGAACGCAAGGCGGAAGGAAAGCATACTGAAGAGGGTCGCGAGGCTGACCCGATGGCTAAGGGCTACGATGCGCTGCGTGAGGGTACGAAGGTGCAGACACAGCTTGTAGGAGGACAACCGTTCAGTTATGAGTTTGCCCCACAGACCGACTACTATCTGAAAGCGCATCTCTTCGGCGACATATTTGCACGCAACAACCTCAGTTTTGCTGAGCGCGAGATGGTTACGCTGGGTGCTATATCGGCTCTGGAAGGCTGCGAGCCGCAACTGAGGGCGCATGTCAGCGGCGCAAGAAACATGGGCGTGGCAGTGGAACAGCTGCGCGACATTCCGACGGTGCTGCGCAATCGCATCGGCGAGGAGGAGGCTGTGCGCTGCGAGGAGGCTGTGGCGGCAGTGCTGGGCGAACAGTATGAGCGCGCAGACACCGTAGATTTCAGCGTTTGGCAGAAAGGCGAACCAAACCCGTACAGCGAATATTTCTCGGGCAACAGCTATCTTGCTGCCGTTGGCGGCGAGGGCGCAGGGCTTTTCAACGTTACGTTTGAGCCACGATGCCGCAACAACTGGCATGTTCACCACCGCCAGACGCAGGTGCTGATATGCGTTGCCGGACGCGGATGGTATCAGGAATGGGGAAAGCCTGCCATAGAGATGACACCGGGAACGGTCGTAGCCGTGCCGGCGGAGGTGAAGCACTGGCATGGTGCGGCACGCGACTCGTGGTTTCAGCATCTGACTTATCACACCAACGTAGGCGAGGGCGCTTCCAACGAATGGCTCGAGCCTGTTGCCGACGAGGACTACGACAAGCTGAAATAAGCATGCCGCAAAAAAACGCAAACAAAAACCATTACATATATAGATATGAAGAGAACATTGTTTATCACAGCCATTCTCGTGTCGGTTCTCTTGCCGGCATGGTGCTATGGGCAACAAATCAATAACGAACAGAATATGGAACAGAAACTAATTCTTACAGAGGAATGGGACAAGACCTTTGCCAAAAGCGACAAAGTGGAGCACAAAAAGGTTACATTCCACAACCGCTACGGCATCACGCTTGCTGCCGACATGTATGTGCCGAAACAGAAAAACGGCAGCGAGAAGCTTGCTGCAATAGCAGTAAGCGGTCCTTTCGGAGCCGTGAAGGAACAGTCGAGCGGACTCTATGCACAGCACATGGCAGAGCGCGGATTTATCGCCATAGCCTTCGACCCGTCGTTTACGGGCGAGAGCGGAGGCGAGCCGCGACGCATGGCATCGCCTGACATCAACACTGAGGACTTCATGGCTGCCGTTGACTTCCTTTCCGTACAGGCGAACGTAGACGCTGAGCGTATCGGCATTATCGGCATCTGCGGCTTCGGAGGCATGGCTGTCAATGCTGCCGCCATCGACCCGCGCATAAAAGCTACGGTGGCTATGACGATGTACGACATGAGCAAGGTGAACGTCGAGGGCTATTTCAAGAGCGAGGACACACCGCAGAAGCGCATGGAGAAGCGCATGGCTATTGCTGCCCAGCGCACCGAAGACTACCGCAACGGCAGCTATGCAAGGGCTGGCGGAGTTATAGATCCACTGCCCGAAGACGCTCCATTCTTTGTGAAGGAATACCATGACTACTACAAGACTGAGCGCGGTTACCATAAGCGCAGCGGCAACTCCAACGACGGATGGAACATCATAGGCTGCCAGTCGTTTCTCAACCAGCCGCTGCTTGCCTACGCAGCAGAGATAGAGTCGCCCGTAATGCTCGTTCACGGAAGCAAAGCCCACAGCCGCTATTTCTCTGAATATGCCTTTGAGAAGATGACAGGCGTGAGCGTAGAGAACAAGAGCATGACGGTAGGCAACAAGCAATTGGTCATCGTGGAGGATGCCACACACGTCGACCTCTACGACGACAAGGCGGGCGTGATACCTTACGACAAGATAGAGCAGTTCCTCCGTGATAACCTAAAATAACAAAGCGACAATGAGAAGACTATTCATCATCATGCTTGCCGTCGTGCTTATGGCGTGCCATACCGACGCTTATACAGCAGGAAAGAAAGACATAGGGCGCACGCTCATAGCCTACTACAGCTACACGGGCGACTGCAGAGCCATCGTAAGCGAACTTGCAGGGCAGGCGGAAGCCGACGTGCTGGAGATACTGCCTGCCGAGAAAGGTCTGAAATATGATGCCGACGGGTATATTCTCGGCACACAGCTGCTCAGCGCGATAAAGGCTGACCCGTACAATGCCGACAGCTACCCTGCCATCGACCCTACGGGTGAAGACCTGAGCCTCTACGACAACATCATAATAGTTACGCCGCTGTGGTGGAGCCAGATGGCTGCAATCATGCAGACATACCTGTTCAGCAACGCTGATGCCATTGCCGGCAAGCGCGTGTCGCTCATCGTGTCGAGCCATTCGAGCCCTATCAGCGGCGTGGAAGCCGACCTGCGACGGCTGCTGCCTAACGCCACGTGGACGGGAAGCCCGCTCTGGATAAACAGCGGCAACCGCAGCAACACCGACATACTGCTCGGCGAATGGCTCAACATGCAGGAATTCAATACTCAACCACAGGAAACTATGAAGATAAACATAACCATCGACAGCCGCACAATGACGGCTACACTCGCCGACAACTCGTCGGCACGCGCTCTGTACGAGGCGCTCTGCTCAGAGCCAATGACCTACGAGGCTCACGACTACGGCAACTTCGAGAAGGTGGGAACGCTAAGTCAGTCGTTTCCGCAAAACAATGAGCAGATAACCACGCAGCCTGGCGACATCATACTATATCAGGGCAACAGCCTCTGCATATACTACGACACGAACACGTGGACTTTCACGCGCATAGGAAAGATTGACAATACCACGCAGCAGGACATAAAAGACTTCGTGAAGGCTGGTCAGGGCAACGTCAGCATAACGCTTGCCGTCAGCAACGCCACAGCCATCAGCACTGCACAGGACAAGAACGCCGACAGCGGAATGACCTATACCGCAGGCGGAATGAGAGCCGACAGCACCGCGAAAGGCATACTCATAAAAGACGGAAAGGCATTTGTGTCAAAGTAAGACGTAATATTAGCGTCAAAACAGAGGTTAGCATTAAGAATAAATGTTAGCACTAACTTCATCCCTACAAAAACCGTGCCAAACTCGCACGGTTTTTATTTTTGTCCGAAATTTGCTGAAAAATTTTGACAGAGAAAAACTCTCCAAATAGAAAAAAATTAGCCCCTGAAACTGCAAAAATCTGTTAATTTCAGAGTCAGACACAACTGTTAAAATTGTCAAAGAGCATGTTTGACGCGCCTATTTCGTCTGTTTTGCCCTGCAAAACACTATGCCCGACACCCCCAAACACCATGTCTGACCTCCTCAAACACACTGTTTGACAATCTCAAACATACTCTTTGACAATTTTAACACTTCTCTTTCGCGCTCAAAAACGTAATATTTCGCACTATAACACTGACTGTCAGACAATTATGACAACATTCAAAATACAGCCATATTTTGCCCCTGTGATTTCGGAAACGACTTTCGCGGGCACTCACGCAACAGTAAACGAGCCTAAAATTGATTAGAGTTTTCACGCATGAACAAGTCCGACCAGACATCGTGACGTCTTGTTTTCTAACCGCTGAGCATGACACCAACTTTTTAGAAGATACCCACGCCCGGCATAAAAAATAAACGACTTCTGAAGATTTTGTCCGATTAAGGACAAAATCGTGTTCTGCGCTCGATTTTCCGTAACTTTAAATAAGTTACTACATCTCGGCATAAAAAATAAACGGGTTTATTTTGTTCTGCGCTCGATTTTCCGTAACTTTGTAAGAATTCTCAGCTTTTCTTTATATAAAGGCAGTCTGGGGAATTGAAAGAAAATGGGGTTACGATTGGGCAACCGTACTCAATTCCGCATTCTGCTATAAACTGCATCAAAGAACACCCGATGATGTGCCACCAGCCGTTTTATGACTCATCATCGGGTGCAAAGGTAAACAATTCTTCTGAAAGAGCCAAATCTATTCACATCTTTTTACTCTGAGCTTGCTCGCCACTCACTAAACAGATTGCGGCATTTTTTTGTGGCACTTGCCAGATAAGTGCGTATTAGGCTACGTCCCTCTACCGTAATGACATGTTGCATACAGGAATCTTACTCACCTTCAAATGGTAATTCACCCAAATACTTGTCAAAGTCACTCTGGAACAAACGATCCTGTACGATGCGATATTTCTCAAACTCAGTCTCAGCGTGTAGCACTGCCTCTTCATG